>Ga0172363_10001450_pt1 | contig 19139 bp, 21 predicted proteins | sample LakKivs2_kivu2a2_FD_114541 | JGI IMG/M metagenome (GOLD analysis project Ga0172363, IMG submission 114541) | Sediment microbial communities from Lake Kivu, Rwanda - Sediment s2_kivu2a2 | ecosystem: Environmental > Aquatic > Freshwater > Lake > Sediment | place: Rwanda: Western Province, Lake... | reverse complement strand
GCAGGGCGATATCGCCTACGTCCAGGGCGCGGGCTTCTACCAGTGCGACTTCGCAGGTGTGCCGCCGGATGGCGCCGCAGTGTGGAGCGCCATCGCTGGCCCCGGTTCGCAGGACCGCTTCGCACCGACCTTCCTCGTCGGCAACACGGCGGAGGGCGACAGCAACGTCCCGTACAACCTGGGCGGCTTCCAGTACTTCCCCGATTCCGGCAACGGTGCTGAACTCGCGAACGCACTCGCTGCGGTGACGGTCGCAGGTGCCACCGTGTACATTCGACGCGGCCTGTACGACCTTTCGCTCGCGGGGGCACCGGCTTCGCCGCTCGTCGTTCTTGCGAACACGACGGTCCAGGGCGAGGGCATCTCAGCGACGCGCATTCTCGGCCGCCCGACTGCCAACCAGGGCATCTTCCAGATCTCGAACGCCAACGTCGCGCTACGAGATCTTTCCGTTGCGGTACCTGCATCCGATGCGGCCAGTCTCGGCTCGGACGCCCTGATTCTGGTGTCGGAGAGTGCTGTCGAACTGCATCGTTTGACGGTCGGTCTCCAGACGGCGGCTGGCGGTCAGCTTCGCGAGGGCATTCGCGTCGACGGCACTGGTGGTCAAGGGCTGCTCGTGACTCTGACCGATGTCGGGATCGTGTCCAACTCGACCACAGGTGCAGGGTCTCCTACGATCTGCCTGCGCACGATCAACACCGATCGTTCCGTCGAGTGCCGCAACGTGCGGACGTTCGGCGGCGACATCGGCATCCGAGCAGCGACGCCGATCGTGATCTGGGGCTCGCAGCTCATCGACTGGAGCCTGTTCGGAATCCAGCAGACGGGAACGACCCCGGTGCGCTGCTACTCATCGCGTCTTCAGGCGCTCGGGGCTTCAGGTGCCGCTGCGGTCGGTGCTGAGATGGAAGGGGATGGCCTGGACTTCTCCGGCGTGTCGATCCGCACCACCGGCTTCGCGCACGCAGCAGCCATCCGAGTGAACCGACCGACCAACGTCTCGTCGGACATCACCCTTCGTTCGGTCACCTGCGAAGGCTTCGACTACGGGCTCGAACTTGGCTCGGCAGTCGATGTCTCCGGCGTCGTTCGCGCGCTCGTCGAGAACTGCATCGTGCAGTCGCACCGCTACGGTGCGTTCGTCTCCTCGCAGAGCGACACGGTGAAGATCGCCCACTCCACGTTCAGCGTGGCGGCGGCGGGCACCGGCCCCGTGTTCGCGGGCATCGAGGTCGACGTGGGTGCCAACGACGCCCTCCTCGACGGCAACACGATCGTCATCAGCGACCTGCTCAACGCGGCACGCGGCATTCGCCACCAGGGTCGAGGCATGACGGTCCACAACCGCGTGACGTTCAGCGGCTGCTCCTGGGGCATCGAGATCGATGGCGTGGACGCGGACTGCTCCCACAACACGATCATCGGCGACGGCAACAACATCTCCGGTTCGCAAGGTGCTCTGCACCTGGCAAACCAGGAGCGCATCCGAGCGATCGGAAACATCTGCGACTTCCAGCAGCCGGCCTACACCAACCCGGCCATCCTGGTCGATGGAACGCTGGCGCAGTGCTCGATGAACACCACTCGCGTGACCACTGGCGTGTCGTCTCCCGGCATCCGGCTCAGCGCGACGAGCGCGAACTGCAACGCGATCGGCAACATCTGCCAGGGCACGCTCCTGCCCGCGTCCATCGTGGACGACCTGGGCACGGGCAACAACGTCGCGCAGAACATCGGCGCGCTCTGATGATGATGGACGACGAGAGCGCGTTGCGTCAGGACGAGGCACGTCTCTACCTCTGCGAGAAGTGCCTGGGCGAGCAACATCTCTCCTTCCACGACCTCGTGCTCGCCACGAGCGAAGGGAAGCACCTTCGCTGCGCCGACGAGTCGTGCAACGGCTTCGCGTACCTGGCCGACTCGGAGACGAACGAGCGGTACATGCGGAACCGGGACCGGAGCCAACCACTGCTCCGCGCATCGTACGAGACCTCATCATCTAGGAGGCGAAGATGAAGAAGCGTCGCAGGCGGCGAATCGCCGAGAATCCGCCGATTGCAACGTACCTTGTTGGCGCGCTGGTCGGTCTCTGTGGCATTGTCCTCGCGAAGGAGGCCGCGCTCGCATTCGGCTCACGCCGCGTGCGTAGGCGTGAGCTGTACGCCCGAGGCCTCGCCCACGCCCGCCGCGCCGGGGTGCCGCTCCTGGTCGTCGGCGACCCGGACACGGGCTTCGTGACGCGGTTCTTCGGTCGCGACTACGGGTGCGGCGATGTGTGTACGGACATCACGGGGTGCCCGAGATGCCCTGAGGGGCTCAAGGGCTCGCTCGAAGAGGCGCTCACGCGGCTCCCCGACCACTCTCACGTCGTCGTCGTCGCGTACACCCTGGAGTACGTCCCGAAGCTCCCCGAGGCCGTGCGCGAACTTGAGCGCGTCGCCGTGCCGGGTGGCCTCTACGTCGGGCACCTTGAGCCTGGGTCGTTGACCTCGCGCTTCTGGTTCGGCGGGCAGTGGGTCGTCGAGAGCGCGCCGCCGGGGCCGTGGCGGTATCGGCGCTTGGATGGTAAGAGAGAGCAACGACTTTTGCTGCCGTCCGAAGAGCCGACGCGCCTGGCAGTTAGGTAGCGCCGAGGGCCACGCCGCATCCTGTGTCTCACCACGGCAGCGGCGATCATGCTCTCGGACGACGAGAGCGTGTCGCGTCAGTCCGAGCGGTATACGGAAAGCGATGAAGATGAAGAACATCATCCGCAAGGTCCTCTGCTGGCCCCTCTTCCTCGGCGCTCTCATCGCGCTCGTCGTCCACGCGCTCTGGGGTGCCTCGAAGCGGTGGGAGAACGCTGTCCTCGTCACCGTGCTCTCGGACAAGAGCTGGCCGATGCGCTCCTGGTACAAGGGGTGGGGCGGCACCTGCTTCGGGTACGGAATCATGCTCGCGCCGGACCAGGCTCCGGCCGTCCTCGCGCATGAGCTGCATCACGTGGAGCAGAACGAAGCGGCGTCCATCGGCGGCCTCATCCTCGGCCTCGTCGTGATGGTTCTCACGAGGTCGTGGGAGGGCTTCGGCTCGCTGTTCTTCCTGTGGTTCGCGACCCCCCGGTTCGCCTACATCGGCGCGATGGTCGCCGCCTGGCTGCGCGGCGAGAACCCGTACCGCGGCAACCACCTCGAAGAGGGCGCGTACGACGCGACGAAGGGCTGACGCGCCTGGTAGCGCCGAGGGCCACGCCGCATCCTGTGTCTCACCACGGCAGCGGCGATCCCCGGCGTGACCCTCGACTCGGGGACAGTACGTCGAAAGACCGACCCTGTCCAGTCGGATGAACTACCGACACACTTCCCTTGCGTACCGCCCTTTCGTCGGATATTTCGGGGGTCATGAAAAAGCACATCCTCGGGGCCGCGCTCTTGTTCTTGCTGGCAGCGATGCCGGTGCAGGCAACGGCAGAGCGTCTGACACCATGGCTCTTCCTCGCTCGGGTGAGCATCAACGAGGCGGGGTGGGACTCGTATGAGTCCGGCGACATGGCTATGATCCACGAGGCGTTCGTTCGGGGGGCGGCGCGCCAGGGGGTGCCGTACCTCGCCTACGCGACGCACTACTCGCAGCGGGTCGCCGGCATCCGACCGTCGTCCTCGGGTAGGATCGCCTGGACGATGAACCTGCGGTCGGACGGGCAGGAGCCGGCCAACTGGCCGCGCTACGTCCAGCGCCGGCTGCCAAACGGCACGTTCTTCATGTCGGCCCACCCGAGCTGGAGCAACTTCCGGGACGCATGGCTGGCGACGGTCGCACATGCACGGGAGGTTGCGTCGTGGGAGATCGACGACATCGACTCGTGGACGCGGTGCAACGGCGTGGTGCATGACTGGGGTAGTCCGAGCCTGGACAGGGCAAGGGCGGAGCGGATGGGCCTGAGTGAGGTCGTCTGCGAGGCCGCCCCCGAGACGCAGCCAGTGACGCTGGTGGTGCCGGACTCCGCGAACCGCAGGCGCCTCGACCGCGCCCTGCCTGGCATGTGGAGTAGCCAGATGCCGCTCGGCAACGCCACGGCGGCGCGGTGGATTCGGATCGGCCGGGTGACGGTGGACGGTGAGCTGGTCACGGACGGCACCTTCCGGGTGATGGCCGGGCAGCAGGTCGTGGTGCGCCCCGCTCCGCGCAACGACTCGTGGTCGAGGCCCTGGCTGGCGCCGGCCGATTCCAACGATGACCAGTACCAGGACGTCAACGAGGGCGCCTCGGACGACGTGGACGTAGACTGAGCCTCCTGCCTGGACCTCCGCAGCGCCCTACGAGCTGTTGACGGTCTAGCGTCGCGCACGCGGTTTGGTACCATCGGGCATGGCTACCGCACCCCTGATGGATCCTACCCGTGCGCGCATGGTCTCGAACTTCGGCATCCGAAGGGGGCGGGCGACCGGTCAGCCGCGCATGCACGCTGGCATCGACGTCTCCACCGGGCGGGCTGGAGATCCGGTCTTCTCAGTGAAGAACGGAACCGCCGTCCTCGTGACGACGGACGCCAACCCGCGTGGCATGTCGGGGTACGGCAACGCCGTCGTGATTCGTCACGACGACGGCAAGTACGCCCTCTACGCCCACATGTCCACCACGACCGTCAACGAGGGGCAGCAGGTCAGGGTCGGCCAGCAGGTCGGCACCATGGGCAACACCACGAACGGTCAGTTCAGCCCACTCACGGGTGAGTCTCGGGCCGCGTTCGAGGCTCGCGCCCGCGCCGCTGGTCGCAACCCGCGTGTCATGGTCCCCCATCTGCACTTCGAGGTGCGGCGCGCGAAGCCGGATGGCACCTCGCCTTTCCCTGGCCCGTACCCGCAGAGGCTGGAGGACGCGCTCTACAATCTGGATCCGGGAGCCTGGCTTCGCGGCAAGGGCATGACCTTCACGAGGCGCGGCGGCATTCAGATCGCGGAAGGCTCCGCGGCAGCTCGCTTCGCGGCGAGAACGCCGGCCACCGGGATGGCTGGCATGCTGGCGGTGCTCGGTGTGGACGATGAAGATCTCGCCGCCGCCGGGCAGTACGAGCCGGTCGAGTTCGAGCGTGACGTTCGCTTCGGGCTCACGGACAACGAGTGGATCGGCGTGGGCGTCGGCGCCATCGCCGTCGTCGGCCTCGCAGTCGTGCTCGGACTTCGCAGCCGTCGCGTCGCGACCAACACCCGTCGCGGACCGCGTAGCAACCGAATGCGCCGGTGGGGCCAGAAGTGAAGAAGCGTCGCTCAAGTCGTCGCCTTCGTGGCAACACGCTCGTCCCTCGCACGAAGCGGAAGCCGCCGAAGCTCCGCCGTGGGAACGTCTACGTCTACATGGCGTTCGCAGAGGCTCCGCTGGAGACGACGCCGGAGTTTCGCGCCGCCCTGAAAGACGTTCGGTCGCAGCTTCGGTTCCTCGACGTTGACGATGCCATCGCCGTCGCTCGCGACCTGGATCGTGACTATCCGGGACTGCGCTGGCATGTGACAGACGCGCAGGTGGACGCACAGATGTTCCGTGCTGCGCGGGGGAGCGGTCGATGACGACGGCGCGACGATCGAGTAGGCGTTCGAGCAAGAGGCGTTCGAGCAAGCGGCGGTCGAGCAGACGACTGGTCTCGAACGCGGCAGAGACCAACGTCATCACGCTCGAACGCATTGACGACGTCGATGCGCTCTTGAGCGCGCCGGGGCGCTACCAGACGACCTCGACGTTTCCAGCCTACGTCGTGGCCAAGACGCTCGACGGGTGGCACCCGCTCTTCAGGGGCGGCATGGACATGCCTTTCGTCGAGGGGAACATCTTCTTCTTCGAGATCCTCAGCGAGCCGAAGCGAGAGATCTACCTGCCGGCGTTTCCCCCGGACGAGGTGATCTCCGACTCGGAGCGCCTCCAGGCGAACCCGCTCGTCGCGATGGGCGTCTCGCCCGACTTCTGGACGAAGCTCCTAGAGCGCTACCCCAACTGGGAACTCGGGTGGTGGCGCGAGGTCGCGCAGAACTCGCGCGACGCGGGGGCGACGCAGTTCGACTGGTCGATCGTTCCCGGCACCTACAAGGACCCCGAGACGGGTCTGACGACGGACGCTATGGTCGTCACGGCCTACGACAACGGCGTCGGCATGGATGCCGACATCCTCCGCAGGGCTCTGCTTACGCGCGGCGGATCGGTGAAGCCGGAGGAGGCCGTCGGCGGCTTCGGCGATGCGAAGAACCTCATCCTCTTCCCGTGGCTCGGGTGGAAGGTCGAGACACGCAACCTCGTGGCCTTCGGGCAGCACGAGAGCGTCATGGAGCCGCCGGGCATCGAGACGGTGCCGAACCCTATCCAGGGAACGCGCATCACCGTGTGGATGCCGCTGACGCAGACCACCGCCGAGACCTACGCGCAGCAGCTTCTCGGGCGCTCGTATCTGCCAGGCGTGCGCGTGCGCGTGAACGGCAAGACGGTGGCAGCAGACCTCATCGGTGGCGAAGAGGTGTCGAAGGTCGGCATCGCCGACAGCGAAGGCCGAACGGTAGGAGAGATCGTTGCACGCCACCAGCGCAACGCTCGCGCGAACAAGGGGATCTACGTTCGGGCGCGTGGCGTCTACATGTTCCAGGAGTGGGGCGGCGACGACATCCCCGGCGTCGTGTACGTGGACGTGAACGCGCCGGCCAAGCTCGTGTTCGACGCGAGTCGAAACGCCGTCATCGGTGCGGCGCGCAGCTTCGTTGGGAGGCTGAAGGAGCGCCTGGCGAAGGAGCCCGAAGCGGTCCTCCGCTCGAAGAAGTGGAAGGCGGACAAGGTCTACCGCGGCACGGGCGCGATCGAAGTGCGCGAGGGCAAGGCCGCCGAGGTTGCTGCGAAAATCGTCGCCAAGCACGCCGCGCAGATGGCCAAGCGGCAGGAGCAGAAGAAGCCGCCGTCCGCGGCCGACGCCAAGCAGATGGCGGAGGACGTCGGGCAGGAGATCGAACAGGAGGAGCGGAACGAGACGCCGCCGACCACGCCCGAGGAGGAGACGGCGCAGCGCATGAAGTCGTCGCGCGAGACGGCGTCGCGTCTCGTGCGGCATGCCGCGGCACAGGCCGCCACCACAGAACAGGTGGCGACCGCGGTGCGCTACGCGATGTGGAAGCCGGACCTCTACATGGCGAACCAGATGCCGTTCTGGAAGCCGCCTGCGGGCCTCGAACCGGAGACGATGGCGGCGAAGTACATCGTCCTGCTCCGCGCATGGACCGAGGCCTGCAAGTTCGGACTCAACGTGCTCGGGGAGTTTCGTCCGTTCGGCGTGGGCTTCATCATGATGCTGGACGGCTACAACAAGCTGCCGGTGCTCGGGGCGTACCAGCACTACGAGGGCACCGACTGGCTGATGATCAACCCGCTGAAGTTCGAGCGCGGTCAGTACGACTACGACGCGCATGAGCACGTGTGGACGTCGGCCGGCGATCGGCTCGACCTCGCCACGGACGAGGGCGTCGAGGAGTTGTGCTCGACGGCGGTTCACGAGATCACGCACCTCCAGGGGTTCAGGGATCACGACAGCGGGTTCGCGAGCCAGCTCACCCGGAACATGAAGATCGCGCACCGCGGTATGCTCGGGCTCGTAAAGGAGCAGCTCAAGACGATCCGCTCCGAGACGCGCGCTCGCTTCGCCGAGATCAAGCGGGAGAAGGCGGCAGCGAAGCCGAGAGCGCCGAAGGCTGAGACGCAGCCTGCTGAGCCGTGGGACGTGATCCTGGGGCGCGTGGGACTGTTCCTCAGGTATCACCTGGGCACTGGCCGAATCGACCGACAGGACGCCGAGAGATTGGACAAGTACGTGGACGTCTGGGCGAGGGAAGCTACCAGCGATAGGGAAAGCATCGCGTTGGCGCAGCGAGCGGATGATCTGCTTGGCTACGACCCATCCAACCCGGATGACCAGTTCCACTACTCTGCCAACGTGCCCGCCAAGACCGTGCTCAAGCTACACGACGTCTTCATGCCTGAGAGCTTGAAGGCAGACGCGGCAGCCGGCGGAAACGAGACGAAGGGCATGACGATCTTGTCTCGGGATGACGCGCGTAAGATCGCGCGCCTCTGGAACAAGCCACCCGCCGACCCTCGCTCCAAGGCCCCTTCCTCTCCCAAGGCCACCCTGGAGCCTCCCAAGGGGACGCACGTCTTCTCGTGGGAGCGCGGTGGCAAGGGATGGACCCTTCGCAAGGGGTACATCGGACAGGGCGGCGAGGAGCTTGCCAGCATTCCAGGCGGAACCGACTGGGTCACGATCCAAGCACTTCGCGGCGACGACACCGAGCGACTCATCCGCAACTGGTACGGCAGGGCTTGGCCCGGCGACGACAACGTCTACGTGTGGCTCCCAGAGGAGGAGACAAACGAGTGGCGGCTTCGAGTCCGACAAATCGGAGCCTCTGGCCGCACTCTGATTTCCGCACTTCCAGGCTGGATCGCCGATCCGGTGATCGTCCTCAAGCTCACCGCGGCTGGCGCGACAGTGAACACCATCAGGAGCGGGAACTACACGGGTCCTACGATCACCGGAGTCGGCGCATTCAGGACGGCGGCAGAGGCGCAGGACTACGTCATGAACGAGATCCGAAAGACCTCGCCGTGAAGCGCAAGGTCACGCTTGAGAAAATCTTGGACATCGCTCCGCTGGACATGGCTTCGCTCGGCCTGACCAGGTCCACGATCGATCGTGTCAAGTTTCTGGGCGAAGGCGCCATGGGGGTGGCCTTTCTTCTGCCAAACGGGCTCGTCCTCAAGTACACCTACGATCTCGACGAGGGAGGCCTGGCGCTGAGACTCCTGCGGGAGAAGCGCAAGGTGCGCGGACTGCCCGAGGTCTTCTACGTCGGCAAGTGGCACGACCCGAAGAGCGCTGACGAAGACGACGACTACCTGATCGTCATGGAGCGCGCTCAGAAGACGAACAAGAAGCCGATCGACAAACGCCTGGTCGATGTGGAAATGATGCTGGCCGGCTCTCTCGACGTCGATGACCGCAACCCGTTCATTCAGGACCTGACGTCAGCGATTCGGTACATCACGCGCGACAACAAGCTGACTCCTTCAGACGCCGTGTACATGGCGGGTGATGAGTTGGATCTGCACCCAGGGAATCTGGGCATGATCAGTCGCGGTGGGCGCGACATGCTGGCGATCATCGACCTGGGACAGTATCGGAGCCCGGAGTCTGCCAAGGTGGCGACGGTGAAGAACGCGTCGCGGAGGAGTAGGCGATGAGTGGAAGGCGTGCATCGCGTCGCGCGCAGCCGAACCCTGAGTGGCAGCGGCTCGTCTACTCGCCCGCGCCGCTGAAGAAGTACCACCCGACGTCGATCTTCTCGCAGCCACAGGGACTTTCCACCGCGAAGCCGGCGGGCCTCTGGTACTCGTGCGGGGACGAGTGGGCGTCGTGGATGCGACGCAGGCAGACCGTTGAACAGCTCAACAGGCTCGCGCGAACGAAGTTCGTGTACGAGCTGGAGCTGAACCCGCAGCGCATGCTCTTCATCCGGACGCCGGAGGAGTTCGACGCTTTCGAGAGAAGGTTCGGCAGGGACGGCGCCATCGACTGGTGGTCCGTGGTCCCGGAGTATGGTGGCATCGAGATCTGTCCGTACCGAAGCGACCGCGCCGCCTCGTTCGAGGAGTCACACGATCGCGCCAAGTGGGAAGGACGCCGGGCCATCGCAGCGCACTGGTACGACCTGTGGGACGTGGCCTCGGGGGTCGTGTGGGGCCTGAAGATGGTCAAGAAGATCATCCCGCTCGGCGACTTCACGCCCAATCGGCGCCGATCTTCACGCCCCTTCGGGTGAGGTTCGACTTGTCGGACAGGCTGTGGCGACCTACGCTACGGCCATGGACAAGACGAGGGTGTGGTCGGACGGCCACAACAGCAGGCCCAGCGACAACGACATGATGAGCGCACTGGGCGACCGCGAGGACGAGAAGGTCGAGGCGTCCGAACGCAGCGACGTGGTCGAGCTGCTGAGCAACTGCCGTCACTGCGGCAGGCAGTGCAAGAGCATCGTCCCGTGGGCCGAGGTCTGCATGATGTTCTTGGGCCAGATCCCTCAGCCCCCGCCGTGGAAGCCTACGCGCCAGGGCATCCTGATGCCCCTCGGCTGCGCGTGCGGCAAGACGTCGCCGATGATCATCGGGTGGGACGAGGTGCGTCGCTGGGTCGACGTCGGCATCCGGTGCGGGTCGCTCGACCCGAACATCCTGAACGCCCTGAAGTAGGTCAGTCGCCGACGACCCCGCCCCGCTCGACGAACCGCTTCTCCGCGGCCTCGCGGAAGCCGTCAACGATGTGCTTCGCGTAGACGATGGGGGACCTGTCGGCGAGGGTGCGACCGGCCGCGATGAGCGCCGTGTCGATCTGATGCAGCCGCATCAGGATCGCGACGAAGAACGCGGGGTCGCCGTGCTGGATGGCGCGGAGCGCGTGGCCCGGCTCCGTGTCGTAGATCGCCGTTGCCAGGTACTCGATGGCCGCTGGCATCCCGTGCAAGACGGTCGGCGAGCACACGGAGCGTTGCAGCTTCAGCCATGCCGACCGGAGCCCGTCGATGCTCTTGTGCCGCTTGAGCGGGCTGGGCAGCGACTCGAAGTCGACCGCGATGCTCTGCTTCTTGGCAGCCGCCATCACCGCTGGTTCAGGAGCCACTGGACGAACATCGGGTTGGCGAGACACTCGGGACTGCGCCTGGCGCGGATGAGCTTGATCGCATCGCTCGGATTCATGCGGTAGCCGTGCATCAGCGTCAGCGCGGTCATGAGCCCGGAACGGTTGATCCCCATGGCGCAGGTGATGAGCACCTTCTTGCCGTTCAGGGCCAGCTTGCCGAGGAGCTTGCCGTGGGCGTGGAAAATCTGCCCAGCCTCCGGCGGGATCGGCCTGTAGAAGTCGTCGTCGAAGCCGATCTTGACAATCTGCTTCCCCGGCGGGGCCTTGATCTTCGGCTGAAGCTCCTCCGCACAGAAGACCACCACGTCCGCATGCTGGAACGCACTCAGCGGAGGATCCGGGTAGGCCCCCTGAGCAATGTTCGGCGTGATCCAGTGAAAATTCGACACCAAGACCTCTTGACGACTTTCGACGCACCCACTATGGTGCGGCTGTCAGACAGCGAGGGTAGCACGGAGAGGCGGATGGTCGAAGAAAAGCTGGCCTTCCAGAGGAGGAGTGGACCGTGAGTGACGAGAGGCGAGAGAGGTGCCCGTGCCCGTTCTGCGGCGGCACGGTTGGGCGGACGTACAAGGAGATCCGATGACCATTTGGCAGACGGCACTTCTCGACCCTCCGTGGGAGGAACGCGGCTCGGGCAAGATCAAGCGCGGCGCGCAGAAGCACTACCCCCTGCTCAAGACCAAGGACATGCCGGGAGTGATCCGCGAATCGGGGCTGTGGACCCCCGCCGAGAACGCGCATGTCTACTGCTGGGTGACGAACAATTTCCTCCCGGACGGCCTGTGGCTTCTGAACGAGCTGGGCGCACGGTACATCACGAACATCGTCTGGACGAAGAAGCGCATCGGCATCGGCCGGTACTTCAGGGGGCAGCACGAGCTTCTTCTGTTCGCCACGATTGGTCGTGGCTGGGCCGTGCGGACCGCGCCCAACGACATCGGGAGCGCGTTCGACATGAACGAGAGTGATGGCGAAGGCTACTTCCCGGACGGCGACTCGATCGAGGCAGAGCACGAGACGGCCAACGGCAAGCGGAAGCACTCGGCGAAGCCCAAGGTCTTCTACGACATGATCGAGTCGCGCTCGAAGGGACCATACGTCGAGTTCTTCGCGCGGTCGCTCCGGCCGGAGTGGACAAGCTGGGGCAACGACGAGGCGGTGACCGTGGCGGCTCAGGAGCAGCCGCCGGCTGACACCGAGGCCGCGCGAGACGCCGACGCTCGCGCGCAGCCTGAGATCACTCCCCTCTTGTCGGGCAACGCGCCCATTCGCGCCTCGGCGGCGATTCTGGAGACCCTCGACGCGCTCGGCGTCCCCCATCAGGAGGGTCCGAGGCAGATGTTCGAGGTCAAGGTCTCGGAGGAGCCGCTGCCGGCCTTGCAAGGGCCTGGGATCCTCTCTCAGCTCAAGGAGACCTTCGGGGAGGTCGAGGCGCGCTTCCTTGCCGACCCGGACTGCTCGTTCGACCTGCTCGACCCGTACCCCCATGGGCCGCTTCCAGGCGGCCCCACGAGGCATCTGCCGAAGCCCGACCTCATCCCGCCGCCGCGGCCGCCATCGTGCCCCCACGGGGAGCTGAGGTCGGCCTGCGTGCTCTGCCGGGCGAGGCGCTGATGAAGACCGTCATCCACAACCACAACACGTTCATCAACGGCACCCATGTGCCAAAGAGCACGACGACCGAGGTCGTTGCAAAGCAGTACACACCTCCCCCAGGCCCAGAGACTCCGTTCGGCATGGAGGCCGGCGACGTCGCCTCGTTCTACAGAGTCGTGGTTTCCTGTCCCCTCTGTAGCAGGCGACAGCGCGGGATGCTTTTCCTTAGGAGCTGGAAGGATCTCGTGACGCTCGATCCGGAACACATGGTGACGAAGAGCGGCGGTCCGGGACTGATTTTCAACGATCGCTCCCCGCTGTGGGACAAGATCGCTCGGATTGTCGACCCGTCGATCCGCGGCAAAGCCGTCGATGCCATCGTTTGGTTCTTCACGCAGATGCAGGAGCGCAGCGTTGACGCCGCCAAGGCCTGCGAAGAGGCCATCGAAAAAGCCGACTCTTTGCGGTGACTACACGGAGTTCGTTGCGCTACCATAGCCCGTGCCCCCACGGGGAGCTGAGGTCGGCCTGCGTGCTCTGCCGGGCGAGGCGTTGACATGTCGATGAGGGCCATGATGGAGGCCGCGCCGTGGAAGGCCAACGGCTGGAAGGAGGCCCAACGGGGGCGGTCCGGCACGCACCCGCTTCAGTGGCTCCGCGGCATCCGCACCCTGGACCGGTTCGACTGCCCGATGCGCGAGTTTCGGCTCTCCGTCATCGACCACTTGGCCTGCTTCATCGACGAGAACGGCAACAAGGTCGTCGTGTCTCACCCCTACTGTGACGAGATCCCCGATGGCCTTGCGGCGGCGTGCAAAGAGCTGCATCTGGAGTTCGAGTGGCTGCCGCCATCTGAGTCCTGGTACGGATACGGGACGCCTCGCGTGATGTTTCGGCTCGACAGACGTGTCGTGGCGATGCGAAAGCTGGGAGGCCAGGTAGCGATGGGGACCGCAGGCCGTCGCCGACTGGGAGGTCGGTGAGTGTTGGATGGTCGCCCCGCAGACGCTACGATAGCCCGTGCCCAAGATCGTCAGCCTGTCCCCGCCCATGTCTGCCGCCGCCGGGCTCGTCCCGAACCGCGCGACCATCGAAGACGTTGAAGCGGCCCTGCTGCGCGCTCCTAACCTTCTGCGCCGGCTGGGCCTTCGCAAGGAGCCCAACGAGGGCGGGTGGTCGCTGCCTCTGAAGGCGATCGGGCTCGGCCACTACGCGCATGCGTTCCTTCTGCCGAACGGAATGGTCTTGAAGGTCACCGACGACGAGGAGGACGCTCGCGTCTGCAAGATGGTCATGGACCAGGCCAACGGGAAGCCCGGTCTGCCGTTCATCGACGCCGTCTTCCGCCTGCCGGGTGACGTGTACGAGAACGAGACGGATATTCCGCACGAGCGCCCACTGTTCGCCATCGTGATGGAGCCCATCACGCCAGCCAACAAGACCGGCCTGAGCCGTACCGAGGCCGGCTTCATCAGGCCGCGGATGCTTGGGGAGGCCGTGTTTCAGCCAAGTCAGGAAGCGCTGCTTCCGAGCAATGAGGCCCGTGCGTTCGTCAAGACGATCCGTCGCGGCGTCGATTGGCTTGTCGAGCATGGCGTCGTTGTCACCGACCTGCACCATGGCAACTTCGGCTACGCGAGTGGCAAGCGGCCGGTCATCATGGACTTCGGACACGGCAGCCTTCAGGACGAGTTCATCATGAAGCCGATCGAGATGGCGACGAATCCGACTGCGACGCTGTTGTTTCACGGTACCGACGAGGAGTTTGACGCTCCGTCTGTTGAGGCCACTAGTAGAGAGGCAATCTTCGCGAATGACGATCCCGAAGAGGCGGCCGTCTGGGGTGACCGTATTGTCGCCATTCGCTTGCGCCCAACGGCCAAGGTGAAGGAGTTGTCGCATAAAAAAGCGGACGTCGCCTTCTGGACTGCTTCGGACAGCCAGAAGTGGAGGCGCGCCGGCTTCGACGTGATAATGGTCCCTGCCGACCCAGACAATCGCGAAGAGGCATACCGTTACAACATCTGGATTATCCTGTCGGACGACGCGTTTGATACGGCTCCGATGGCGTCGAACCCGCAGAGGCCGACCGAGCAGCAGACGCGCGAGGTGTGGCGCGCCCTCGGCTCGCCTCGCGTGGACATGAACGAGCTACGCATGGGCATCGAGGTCGAGCAGGAGCACGGCGGCGACATGCGCCAGGCCGGCAAGGTCGCGATGGACCACCTCCGCGAGTTCCCGGACTACTACACGCGCCTCACGAAGATGGAGGCGCGGGCGAAGGCGGGGCTGGCGCCGAACCCGCTCGCAGAAGACTACGCGTTCCACGTAACGCTTCGTGAGTTCTTGGACAGCATCGCCAAGGACGGGCTTCTGCCACGGGAGCACGCGTCGCTGGATGAGCCTGGCATTTTCTTTGAGCCAGACGAGGATGGCGCGGCGATCTATCACGAGCCTCCAAAGACGGTCATGCTGAGGTGGAGGCTGCCGCACACTCCGGACTCATCGACACCCGATGGGGAGTACGTGTGGTACAAGCGCGTGCCGCCGGACCAGATCGAGGTGCGTGTTGGGGAAGCGTGGCAGCCGCTCGTTGGCTCCAAGGGTCCGGTCAAGCCGAACGGCAAGAAGCTCACAGACGAGAGCCAGATTCAGCCGTTCGTACGTCGGGCGTCCCGGTTCTACCATGGCACGTCTAAGGGCTTCGCGGAGGCTCTCGTGCGCCAAACCGACGACGTCGAGCTGTACGTCACAGTCGACGATTGGACCGCGCGGTACTACGCGCATCGTCGCTCCGAAAGCACTGGCGAGCCGCCAGTCGTGGTGGTCTTGAACGCAGCGGAGCTTCGACGGCTCGGCACTTTCGGCGGCGACTGGAACGACTCCGAGCTGGAATGCGAGCGTGGACAGTTTGTCTATCGCGGCCCGCTGGGCGACGCTGTGGTGCGAGTGGAGCCGGCTGTCGCGTTGTGGAAGAAGGGGATGGAGCCAAACAGCGCGGCCAAGCGCTCTGGTCTCTCCATGTCTCAGCGCATCTTCGACGAGTGCTTCGACGTCATCGAGGAGCGCTTCCCCGACTTCGGCGACATCGAGCTGCACGAGGACGAAAAGGCTGGCTCCGACAACGGTGCCGGCTCCGAGCGACAGTTCGGATACTGCAAGGACGGCGACCCGATCGTCATCGCCTTCGCCGCGAAGATCGAGAAGCTCCCCGTCGAGAACATCCGCGGCCTGATGGCACACGAGTTCGGCCACGCGCTCGACTACCGCTACGGCAACAAGCTCGGCTCGATGCTGGGTGTGAGGCTGCCGGACGGTGTCGAGCGCCGCGCTGATGCCATCGCCAAGGCGGTGTTCGGCGAGACGATCAAGTACGACGAGCGGCTCATCCAGTGCGTGGACTGCAAGGGGACGAGCCCGAGGCCGAGGAGATTGGGACCATGAAAATCACGTTCGCAGCCGTGCTTCTCGTCATGACGATCTGCGGCTGCCCCGGACCGTCGCCCACCGTCGACGCTGCTTCAGAGGACGCGGGGCTCCCCGAGCAGATGACGCGCTTGCGCATCGTGAACGGATGCGGCGCGGACATGTGGGTCTTCTATCTGATCGGCGCGGGCGGTGGCACACTGACCGAGCCACACCAGAACCTACTTGCCGGTGGCGGATACATCGACTTTGCGATCCCTGACGAGGGGCTCGCCTCCACGCGCTTCTGGGCTGGGCTCGAATGCGACGCGACAGGCAACAACTGCCGCATCGGCCAGAGCGGCGGTCCGTCCAGCGAGGGGTTCTCGTGTCCGCCGACCGGATGCGCGCCTCCGATCGACAGCAAGTTCGAGGGAACTTTTGGGTGCTTGCCGTCGGTGCCGTCGGCGATGTGCCAGACCAACCCGTCGGCCCCAACGATGACGCTGCCGACCACCGACTCGTGGGACACGTCGCTGGTGGACGGGTTCACGCTGCCCTTCCGCGTGCGTGTTCTGGACGACTGCACGAGCGGTCCGATGAATGGAGAGATCGACTGCTCCATGCTCTCGCCGAGCGAATGCCCGGTCACCGAGGACCTTTCGACCGGAGGCATGTTCCCGGTGTACATGAGCCTCGATCTCGTCGCCACGAACCCCGCCGACATGCGCTCCGCCGGATGCTACTCCGACTGCGGCAGGCTCACGTTCTCGGAGTGGGGACAGACGCCAGCGCTCATGCCTGGCGACGCGGCCGCGCTGGCGTACTGCTGCCCGACGCCCCCGGTCTCGCCCGACACTTGTCGCACTGGCCCGGTCGCCACGAGCGGCTACACGCAGCTCGTCCACCGCCGCTGCCCGCAGGTGTACGCGTACGGCTATGACGACGGGGTGGGCCTCTGGAGCTGTGCGGCTGGCACGCGCTACGAGGTCACGTTCTACTGTCCGCTGGAGCCAGCAAGCCCATGACACTCAAGGCCCGACTGGACGGCGTATTCGTATCGAGCACATCTATGACAGCTCTCTTCATCTACCGACGCATCCTCGACGACCTGCGTGAGGCGCGGCGCCAGCCCGACTGGAAGCCCGAGAACGATCGCGAAGCCCTCGCGAGCCTCGAAGACCTCTACGACGCGCTGACGGACGAGGAGCGCTCCCTCGTCGAGAGCGAGTCGGATCGGAGCTGGCCGGACCTATGGGACGCGCGGTACTCGACATGACCAAATCTCTCGGCAGCAAGACCGCTCGGATGCTCAAGTTCAGGCACGAGGACACGCCTCGGTCGGCTCGTGAGTTCAAGCGCAAGTACCCCGAGGAGTTCGAGGCGCTCAAGGCTCAGACGAGCGGCGGCGACTTCACGGACGAGATACTGGCTCGACTGCGCGCCGCGTACGAGGGCCCCGTCTGGACGGTCATCGAAGACGAGTACCGTCCCGAGCAGACGCTCGAAGCCATGCGCTACTACCTGCGGTACCTCAGGGGCGTTCCCCAGGTTCCGGCGGGTCACGCTGACTATGTCGAGGGGCGGCTGGCCGCGTTGGCGAACCAGCCGCGCCTTTGCGACGGGCCCAGCATCGTCCTGAAGATGTGCGTGGACTACTCGGAGGGCGTGTCTGCACGTCAGAGGCGCCTGTTTGGCGCGCTGAGCCAGTCGGCTGGAACCTCTGGGCATCCGCACGCCGAGCCTCCGTACTTCTGTGTCGGGTGGGTCCGCTACTGCGACGGTGGCGACGTCTGGCTGGTGGAAGAGGTACAGACCGACATCAACGGGATGCGTCGCGCCACCAACGACCCGTTCATGCAGCAGCAGCTCCGCATGCAGGGGATCGATCCCACGGAGATCCTCGACCTCTTGGACTGGCTCGACCCGTGGCACGAGCGGTTCTACGAGGACGCGCTCGGCGTCTTGTTCGAGCGCGCCGCGGCAGAAGGCGTGCGCGTTGAGATGGTGGACTACTCGTACAAGCAGAACGAGGAGTCGCCGAAGTCGGTGTACACGGACCTCCCGCGCAAGATGGGCATGAAGTTGAGCGCCGGGTCCGAGGTGGCCCCTGAGGCGCTGGACAAGACCTGGAAGCTCACGCCGAATCGGAGACGTCGGTGACGGTCGCTCGGAACCCCATCCCGCCGCGCGATGAGCGGTTCACGCTCGATCCGACACCTTGGGTCGAGGGGACAGTGCTTGAGCACTATGCTGACGACGCTGGGTTCTTCCACGTCACCACGAACCGAGATCGCGTCTTCGCAGACGGGCGACTGCGATCCAGGCAAGACGTCGGCATCGTAGGTCTGGGCGGCGGCAACATCGACCGCGGCTACCATGTGAGCTTCGTGGTCGATTGGAACCGCGCCGCCTGGCTGTACGGGGCGATGAAGGCGCTGCGCGAGGAGCTGGAGCCTGGCGGATCGGCGAAGAACGTCCTGCGTCTCGTCTTGGAGTGGACCGGGTTTCCGGATCAGGACCCGTCGTGGCAAGACCTGGACTACAGGCTGGACATGGAGGACTCGACCGTCGAACGAGAGCTGCGGGGAATGTACCTGCTCATCACCACCCATCGGTACCAGTCGTGGCCAGATTCAGAGGACGCGCCCGTCCTTGTCTCCGCGGGCGAGTGGCGCAAGGTCGTTCCAAGCGAGTGGTGGGACACGCCGGAGCGGCGGTACGACCTGGCGGTTGAGCTTGAGTCGAGGATCCGCGCGTTCCTGCCTGACGAGGCGCACAGGGACGAGCCGAACACCTGTGTCCCGACGATCGGGTTCACCGCGTCGTTCGAGAGGTTCATGCAGATCGACCCGGCTCAGATCAGCATCGTGCAGGCAGCGATCCGCGTCGGCGCGAAAGAGGCCGACTTCATCCCTGACGAGTGCGAGTTGCGCTTCAAGCCGGAAGACGTGAGCATCGTGGCCGTGGACTGCCAGGACAAGGAGAACGTCGTCCGATGAGACCTCTTCCCGCAGACCGGGTCATGACGATCTGGCGAGACCCGCTCGGCCGCGTCATGGCGACCATCGCTCAGGGAGTGCGCGTCAGCGCTGACGGTCGCCTCGTCACCGTGTACGTCGCGGCCATCGCCGGGGAGTCTCAGGAGCGCAAGACGTTCGCCTGCGCCGCTCGGGCCATCAACGAGTGGGCCGCAAGGTCGGGGCTGCGGCTCACGGCTGGCACCTAGCGCGCCGGGGTGAGGCGGTCCTCCAGCGGGATGATCTCCATCTTGCGGATGCGCTTCTCGATGTCCTCTCGGCAAGCTCGCCCCTCTTCGAGGAGCTGGCGCACCTGTTCCCGCGTCAGGGCGATGGTCGGAGCCATCTTCGGATGCGGTCGCTTGGTCGACATGGCGGGCCGATGATACGCTCGATCGCCATGACGCGCACCCTTG
>Ga0172363_10001449_pt1 | contig 19139 bp, 28 predicted proteins | sample LakKivs2_kivu2a2_FD_114541 | JGI IMG/M metagenome (GOLD analysis project Ga0172363, IMG submission 114541) | Sediment microbial communities from Lake Kivu, Rwanda - Sediment s2_kivu2a2 | ecosystem: Environmental > Aquatic > Freshwater > Lake > Sediment | place: Rwanda: Western Province, Lake... | reverse complement strand
TATGTTCTGAATCATGCAGTGACGGGAAGAAGATACACAAGGCACTACGTAACCTAATTGAAGAACTCACGGTTGAGGCGGCAAAACGCTGCGATAATAAAGTCGATTTCTTAGTATGCCTGCTGTGCCCTTATTTGAGCAGTGAGGCTATGTTGAGGTTGGCTGGAAAAGGCGAAACAGTGAAATCTCTAGTGAAGGAAATGGAACAGAGCGGAGACAGATTACTTGCTCTCATAAGGAGAAATGAAGGGGGAAGTAAACTCACGTCAGCCAAGGAGAGAGGAGAAGATGAAAGAAAAAATTAAAACCCACATCGGATTGGGCAGGTTCTTTGCCCTGCCTTGCGCCGTCTGTGCTGTTCTTTTGGGCTGCACACTGGGGGGCAATTTGAGCTGGCTGTCGGCGATGGTGGCTCTGGCAGCCGTCTTTCAGATGGCCTACTCCCACTCCTTCAATACGCTTCTCGACTATTCTTGGACCGGCTTTGACAGGGGAGTCGAGGAGGAGCGTAGCAGGGGGAAGGTCTATACCAAGGGGCAGCAGGCAATTGCCGCCGGCAGGCTGAGTTCCAGGGGAGTATTGATAAACGGCCTTGTCTATCTTGCAATATCAGCCATCTTTGTGGCCGTTGTCGCCTGGAAGGTAGCGCCGATAATCTGGGCAATCTGGGCAGGTGGGGCACTGATAACCTTCTGGTATTCTTGGGGTAAGCTCCACTACCAGTGCGAGCTGGCCCTGGGTATCGGTTTCGGGCCACTGGCCTGCATGCTGGGCATGGCTTCTCAGCCCAACCCCGACTTTCTCCTCGCCTTCCTGGCTGGAATACCTTTCCTGATTATCTGGGGTTTTGCCGCCGAATTTGTAGACCAAGCCATAGATGCTGAACCAAACTGGCCCAGAGGGTTGAGGAACCTTGGTGCACTGGCATGGAGGAATAATGTCTCCGTTCCTCTTTTTGTTAGTTTCCTCTTTATTATGGGTTATCTAGCCCAGGCGTTTCTCATACTGGGCGGGGTGCTTGTGCCGCTAACAGGGCTATCGCTTGTAGCCTTTCCCTTCGTTGCCTACGGTTTACTGATAATGGGGAACCACTTCAATAAGGGAGGGATTATGCTGTTGCTGCTGGCTGCATTTATCCATATGGTGGGATTTACCGCTGGCCAGATAGTAGGAGGCTGAAATGGAATGGTGGCCAATTGCTATTATAGTTTATTGTGCTTTGACCTACATCCTGGGTATCTTTATATCCCTTTTCTACCTTTTGGTCATAGATTTAGCTAAATACACCGACAAAATAACTGTCAATTGTGACCTGGGGAGTTACTGGCCAGCAGCTTTGCTCTTTACAGTCTTATCACCAATATTTGTTCCATGGTGGATTATAGAGTTTATTAAAGTGAACAGGAGGCAGAATTGAATCCCAAGATTCTCTCTATTGGCTATGCCGTGCCGGAACAGGCGGTGACCCAGGAAGAGGTCTTTGCCACTCTCAAATACCCAACTCCCTTCTGGAGGCTCTACCGGGACAGCGGGATTGAGAAGCGTCACTTCTGGGTTCCACTTTCCAGAATCAGGCAGCTCAGCTTCCAGGAACAGCAGGAGGAGTACAGGAAGGGAGCTACCGAACTCTCCAAGAGGGCGGCCATCAACTGTCTGGATGGGAGGGACCCCGGTGGTATCGGCTGTGCGGTCTACTGTAGTTGCACTGGCTTCAGCCCGGGCCCGACCATAGGGCACTTTCTCATTAAGGAACTCGGCTTGTCCCCGGACACCTATCACACCAACATTGTCTCCCAGGGTTGCGAGTCCGGTTTCCCCGGGCTGAAGAGGGCATTTGACTTCACCTCGACCACTGGCAGACCGTCACTGGTCATCGCCTGCGAACTGGCCAGTTGCAGTTATTTCCCCGAGCTGGACGGCAAACCTGACCCGGAGAACCACTACGAGCTCCTGCGTAGCAATGCCATCTTCGCTGACGCAGCCACGGCGGGGCTAGTAGGCTATGACGATGACCCCCGACATCCTTGCATCATTGACTCCGAGACATACACCAACACCGATTATCTCTATGCCCTGGGCTATGTCTGGAGAGATGGCAGGCTGAGAGTATTACTGTCGCGAGATATACCTAGGTTGGCGGCTGAGGTTACCGGCGTAGCTGTCACCCGGTTACTTGAGAGGCGTAGTTTGGGTGTGAAAGATATCGACCACTGGGTTATCCATGCTGCGGGCAACTCTGTGCTTGATGAGATAAGGGACACGCTGGGGCTGGACGAGGGGAAGGTAGCTCTTTCACGGGAGACACTGCGCCTTTACGGCAACACCAGCTCCACGAGCGTTGGGATAACTGGGAAAAGGCTGATGCAGGAGAAGGCATTGAACGGTTACTGCCTGGTCATTACCGTGGGCCCGGGAATGACCGGGGGAGCAACCCTTCTTCGCTTTGGATAGGGGGATAAATGGCAATTTTAGTCACAGGTGCTTCAGGTTTTGTCGGGCAAACCCTCCTCCCACTACTGCTTGAGAAGGGACACAAGGTTTATGGGCTCTCCCGTCATCCCCCGGCTCCAGCTAAAAACCTCATCCCACTAGTGGGGGACATCACTCAACCTAGCCTTGGGCTGAAGCCAGAGGAAGTGCCCAGAGATATCCAGGCCATCTATCATCTTGCCGGCATTCATAGCCTGAGGGAAGAGGACAAGGACGATTCAATATGGATGACCAATGTAGCTGGGACACAGAACGTGCTCGACTTCTGTGTCCACCGCGATATAACCAGAATCTATTTCGCCTCCACGGCCTACACCCTAGGGCGAAACCCCTACGAGAAGTCCAAAATAATAAACGAAGAGTATATCAACAAGTATGGGGAAAGGCAGGGGTTAAAGATCACCATATTCAAACCCTCAATAATTATGGGCACCGCCGAACACCCCTACCCCGGGCACTTTTCACAATTTGTTTCTTTAGTGATTAAGTTGCACCAGAGGGCGGAGATAATTCGGAGAAAGATAGAGGGGACACTGCGTTTACCAGTCATCGAGCCGGTCTTCAGGGTTAGAGGGAACCCGGCGGGAACACTCAACTTAGTCACCGTAGATGCGGTGGCTGAAGCCATGGCGAATATTGACAAACAGGGCACCTTCTGGCTGACCAACCGCGAACCACCGACCCTGGGACAGCTAGTAGAGTGGGTGGGTGAGTTTATAATGGTTGATATGAGGATTGAGCCTGATTTCAAGCCAACCCCCATCGAAGCCGCATTCCAGAAGATGGCAACCGCGTTTGAGCCCTACCTGCAGGGCGACGATTTCCCCAGCGATTTGAAGGAGTGCCCTATTACCAAAGAGTTTGTCCACGAGACCATCAAGAGGAGCATCTTATAACGGAGGTTTTCTTTGAAGATACTGCTAGTAGAGCCAGATGACCGCTCAGTGCCTGGTTTGAACTTCGGCGGACTGTTTACAATGGAGCCAATGTCACTAGAGCTCATTGCTGCCGCCGTGCCGGAGCATGACGTCAAGATAGTTGACCTCAGGCTTGACCCCCTGCCTGTTGAGCATTATCTGAAGGACTTCAGGCCAGATGTAGTGGGCGTCACCGGATTTACCGCTCTACACCATGAGATGAATAAGGTATTGCGCGAAGGAAAAAGGGTCGGTGCTTTTACCGTGGCGGGAGGGCCTCATGCCTCCTTCGCATACAAAGATCTGGATAACTTGGACGCCGCTGTCATAGGTGAAGGAGAAGGCACCTTTCGCCAGTTGATTCTGACGCTTGAGTCAGCGGGTGACCTGTCATCGGTGCCAAATCTGGCATGGTGGAACAGCCGCGAATGGATGAGAAACCCAGAGCAGACATATGACCTTTGGCCTCTGCCAAGAAGGTGCTTTGTCAGGGATTACAGGTACACTGCTTTCGGACTTGATGTTGCTATGGTTGAGGCCACCAGAGGATGCCCGCATAGATGTCGCTTTTGTATCACTCCCAGGCTATTCAGGGGCAGGTATAGGGTCAGGCCGGTAGAGGAAATAGTCGATTATATCGCGACCAGGCCTGAGCCGTTCATTATGTTCCCAGACGCTGATTGGCTGGCCTCCAAAACATATGTATCTTCGTTGCTAGACCAGGTGAGGGGGGCCGAGATAAAGAAAAAGTACAGTGTGGCACTAAGGGCGGATGAGGTCGCCTCCAGTCCCAACTTGGTTGAGGACTGGAGCAAAGCTGGGCTTTGCTTCGCCTTCATTGGATTTGAAGGCTACAAACAAAACCATCAGGACTCCTATCAGAAGGACAGCCAGATAGAAGACAACATGGTGGCGGTGTCAATACTGAATAAATGTAATATTGTATCCATAGGCACGCTGATCGTGGACCCGAAGTGGACTACTGTAGAGCTTGACGAATGTCTGAGCTACGCAAGGAAGTTAGCGAGCGATATTACCTTCTTCAGTGTCTTAACTCCGTTCCCAGGGGCACCTATACAGGAAAACTCCAGGATAATTGCAACTTACGATAAATTTGACGTCCTGCATGCAGTCACAGAAACAGCTCTGCCCTACCAGAAATTCCAGAGACACTTTGTTAAAATTTCCAAGGCAGTATTCTTAGGCAGAGCTACAATGAGACTCTTGTGGAAGTTGCTCAGGCGTAAGCTATTGACTGTCAGCGGGCTGACACTCTTGGGCAGAATCTGGAACTATATTGCCACAATAGATAGAAAGGTTACCAATTAAAGTAACCTTGACCAACTCCCCTTTTAAGCCTACAATTTATAAAGAAAACGGGGGCGCTAAACTTTAGCGCCCTCTCTTTTTGGGGAGGGGAAAGGAGGCTCTTATGGTTTTGGATAGGCTCGCCGAAGCCGCCAAAGAGGCTGAACGGAAATTAGGGCTCCCTCCTCTTTCTAAATTTGTTGAAACCATTGATAAGCTGCCTGATGAAAGACGACTCAAGCTAATCAAGGAAGTGCTGGTTGTAGCCGAGAAGGTTTCCCAGAGTGCCCCCTCGCTAGAGAAGGTCATTGACCTTATCAGGGAAATCAACTCCATGCCCATCGAGAAGCTGGAGAAATTGGAGAAGGTGCTCAAGAGAATCGAGAAGATAATGAAGGCAGCGCCAGAGGAATTGCTGAGCTTCCTGACGAGCTTGAAGGGGGAGTGACTACGTGGCCTGGCAGGATACCCATGAGCGGATAACCAAAGCTGCAGTGGGTAATTCTTACTCAGATTACCACAGGTTCAGGGATGGCAACTGGCAGATGGGGCTGGCACACCACTTCACCATCCGGCATAGTTTCATAGGAGATTTAATTGAGGCCACAAGAAGGAAAGATGCCAAGATAGTGCTGGTGGGATTTCTCCATGATATCACTGACTTCTCTCCACTGACCGTTATTGACTTTCTGAAGGGGAAGTACCGTGCCCAGTGTTGAAAGCTTCAAAGAGGAATTAGAGCGAAAGGTTAAACCCATTAAAGGGGTTGAGAGGATAGAGTGGTTCGGCTCAATTGCCGATGAGTTCAAGGTGGGCAGTTCGGATTTGGACCTCATAATCTGGGGGGATATTTCCGCCGAGGATAAGGAGAAAATCTCCGGGATAATCAGAGAGTTAAACTACAAGCACAATCTCGGCCTGGAGGAGGCCCCATATCAGCATCCTACTCCGTTCTTCATCGACAATGCTGCCAAGAGGTTGCTGTATGACCTCCTGGTGCCTAAAGGCGGGGTGAGGGCTTTTGAGGGGGTCAGGAGGATATGGAAGCATCACGCCCCCACTTATGGTCAAGTTTGGGCTTTGGAGAAAAAGGCAGAGGAAAAAGCACCTACACTGACTAAGGTGGTAAGGAGATTGTACCATGAGCTTCTTTGAGAATCTGGGGGAGGTATTGAGAGAGCCTAAATACTGGCTGCCAGCACCACCGCCGGCACCACCTATCCCCATGTGGATTAGCAATTGGATTTGGGACATCATAGCGAGGCGGAAGAAGGAGAGGGCAGATGCCGTTGGGAATAGACCCTGAAACACTTATAATTGTTGGGGTAATAGGCGGTGTAGGCGCAGCTGCCACCTACGGCGCATTTCAATATGCCGAAAAACTTCGTCCGGAGCTGAGTCTAACTGATTTGCGCCCGGCATTTCCCTGGGAGGGATTCCCGCTACCGATATTTTTCTACACCAAACCTGAACTCCTAGCTGAATTGAGAAGGAGGTGAATTATGCCATTCGGAACACCAAGGTCGGAATTTGAGAGATTTAAGCGGCACCTAGAGCGTTATGGGACTGAGCCGCCAGAGGAGAGACAAAGGCTTGGCCCAGTTATGGAGAGCCCGGCTGAGACTTTATGGGCGTGGTTACCTGATCTCCCCTTCGCTGGAGGGCGTTTTAACCCTCCATTTCCGCGCTGGCTTAATGTCAAGCTGTTAGGTGCTGGCCGAAGATTGCCTAAATAAAAAATGGACGAACTACAAAAATTCATCGAAGAAGTCCATAACGAGCCTTATAATTTAACCAGCAACAACTGCATCCACAAGCACATTCGGATAGTTAATAAGGCCAGGGCATTGGGGCATGATGCCAGCCTGATAGGGTGCATATCAGTTATTCCGATAACGCCAGCCGGTGGCACACCACTTATTGGGCCTCACTTCTACGCTAAGATTGATGGCAAAACGGTTGATGTCTCCATGGAGCCTGAGCTGGAGAAAATAATGTGGCGGAATGAGGATATAGTCAGGCTCTTCCCGATAAACGTAAGCAAACTTAGGCCTATGTCTCCTGAGGAAGGCCCGCCCTTACCTTCGTTCTTGCCAAAGTGGCCGTGGAAAATAGAGGGATAGCTATATGAAACGCTACATTGCTTCCGACCTGCATAACGGGAATGATGTCTCCGACTACGACCGCGTCATGTCCTTCCTTGAGCTTGTTGATGACGATGCCGACGAGTTTCTGATACTAGGAGACTGGGAGGAGTTGCTCTTCTCCAACATGAATATCCTCACCACGGCGGCACCCTATAAGTATGTCATCCAGAAAGTCAGGGACATCGCCACAAGGAAGCCCGTCTTCTCTATTGTCGGTAATCATGACTGGAACCTCGGTCTCTTTGCTTCGCTGATAGAGCCAGTCAAGATTATTCCCCCCTTTGCCGAAAATGGTGTTTACTTCTGCCACGGGCACGAGTTTGACTGGTTGTCAATTATAACAGGAACTCCTGTTGACCCGATATTTTTTAAGAATGCCTTTCCGTTTCTTTTCCCTCACGGGGTAGCTATCTGGATTATCAACAAGTGGCTTGGTAAAGAGGAGGACGTTTATTATTGGCAGAGGGCAGTGATTCACGAGAGGGTTGCTGCCTTTGGGCGTGAAAAGGGATACCATAGTGTTGCCTTCGCCCACACGCACTACCCCACAGAGGAGCTGCGGGGTGGCATTTGGCTCTTTAATAGTGGCGACATGATTGACAGTTATAGTTACCTGTTTCAGAGTGATGGTAAAATAGAGCGACGGAGTTTCGCATGATATTGTTAAGGGAATCAGATAAACCAAAAACTATCAGCGAGAAGCTTTCAGAGTATCTAGCCAGACCTCCCCAGCCGATATTGCGTTTCTATGGGGACTTCAGCACCGAACTCTTCGATAGGGGGAGGCATGTTCTCTTTGCGGTAAGAAACGGACTGCCTTTGCCCTTGCTCTACGGCATATATGTTAGAACAAAGTATAATTCCTTTGCCGACTATATTGAGAAGACAGACCACATCGGCCCGTTCAGCACTGATAACTGGAGGCTGACGCTTGACACTGTAGAGCCAGCGGTGATAGAAATGAGGGTGGGGCTGGTTCCGTTTGAAATTTTGACTGATAGGGCAGAGGTCGTAGTTGGGGGGTAATTATGAAGATATTGGAAGGGCCAAGTATTCCCACACCCTTTGGAGGCTCGGTAAAGCTACCTGACCTCGAGACGCCGCCAATCGAGCTTCCCCAAATGCCAGACGAGCGTGGCAGGAAAGCCATCGGGCACGGCTTAGGTGAAGATGCAGCCCAGATAGTCGGGCTTATCCCATGGATAGGTGATATCGTCGAGGATATTTTAGAAGACCTTCACCACGCCGAGATTAAAAAAATCCTCACCGCTGACGAATATAGGAAGTTTGCCGAATACAACAAATCCTTCCCCACTGCCATAGCTTTAGCTCGAACACTCTGCTTCAGGAAGGTATAAAGGATTTTGGTATTGCGAAAAAGATAGTTAGGGGTTAAACTAGAGAAACGGGGGCGCACCAAGTGTGCGCCCCTATTCATTTGGAGGCAAGATGCCAAACAATGAGATTGCAGTGCCTGAAGGCATCCTTTTCACCTTTGCGGAAATAAGCTACACCCCAGAGACTCCGAGAATGAACGAGCCCTTCACCGTGAGGGGCAAGATAGAGCTTTTCAGCCTTCCCTTCTTCGGTCCAATCTGGGTGATAGCCACCGTCACCTACCCTGAGAAGTGGTGGGAGGAGATAATACCGATCTGGGGTTCCCCCGAGATCAGGAGGAGCGCGACCGCCTTAGGTGGCGACTTTGAAATCGCCTTCCCTACGGGCTTTGACCGCGAGGGGGAGTTTAGTCTGGCAGTTAGAGCCTATGGCGGTCCGACAACACCCGTCAACGCAATAACCCTGCCGCCATTCCCCCCGGTAGCTTCTATGGAGACAGTTTTCACCGTTTCCGGCGAGGCACCACCCGGAGGTTTCCAAGGGGAGATAAGCAAGAAGGAGCTTGAGTATGATGAAACCAGGGGCGCCATCCCGGTAAGCAACGTCCCTCAGGGTAAGAGGGGGCTGGTCCACATCTGGGGTCGCAACGACACCACTGAAGCTCAAAGGATGGGAATTTCCTGGACGGTCAAAGACCCCGACGGGCTGGTGGTCGAGGAATACTCAGCCTGGGAAGCCTGGCCATACACCGGTGCGGGCAGTACTCACGAATTTATCGGCGGCCGATTTAACCTGGATAAAGCGGGTACCTACACCATAGATGTAGAGTTACTTATGGACTCCGATAACCCGATTGTGGTTGGTGAATACTCTGGTTCGCTCTGCACTGTTGGTCCGGAGGAGTACAAGGGAACTATAAGCAAGAAGGAGCTTGAGTATGATGAAACTAGGGGCGCCATCCCGGTAAGCAATGTCCCTCAGAGTAGGGGGCTGGTCCACATCTGGGGTCGCAACGACATGACTGAAGCTCAAAGGATGGCAATCTCCTGGGTGGTCAAAGACCCCGACGGGCTGGTGGTTGAGGAATACTCAGCCTGGGAAGTTTGGCCATACACCGGTGCGGGCGACTCACATGAGTTTATCGGTGGCCGCTTCAATCTGGATAAACCAGGGACCTACACTATAGATGTGGCTCTGTATATGAATCCTGACAGTCCCGTTGCCGTCGATAGCTATCAGGGGAACCTGTGCACTGTGGCTGCTGCTGTATTCAAGGGGACAATAAGCAAGAAGGAGCTTGAGTATGATGAAACCAGAGGCACCATCCCGGTAAGCAACGTCTCTCAGGGCAAGAGGGGGCTGGTCCACATCTGGGGTCGCAACGACACCACTGAAGCTCAAAGGATGGGAATTTCCTGGGTGACCAAAGACCCTGATGGCCAGACCGTAGAGGAATACTCAGCCTGGGAAGCTGTTCCATACACCGGTGCGGGCAGTACTCACGAGTTCATCGGTGGGCGATTTAACCTTGACAAAGCAGGAACCTATACTATAGATGTGGCTCTGTATATGAATCCTGATAATCCCGTTGCCGTCGATAGCTATCAGGGAAACCTGTGTACCGTGGCTGCCGCTGTATTTAAGGGAACAATAAGCAAAAAGGAGCTCGAGTATGATGAAACCAGGGGCACCGTCCCGGTAAGCAACGTCCCTCAGGGCAAGGAAGGGCTGGTCCACGTCTGGGGTCGCAACGATATGTCGACCACCCAGCGCATGGGAATTTACTGGGTGGCCAAAGACCCCGACGGGGTGGTGGTCGAGGAATACACAGCTTGGGAAGCCTACCCGTACACCGGTGCGGGCGACTCACATGAGTTCATCGGCGGCCGATTTAACCTTAACAAAGCAGGAACCTATACCATAAACGTAGGACTGCTTATGAACCCTGATAGCCCGGTCTATGTTGATACCTATTACGGCACCCTGTGTACCGTGGCTGCCGCTGTATTTAAGGGAACAATAAGCAAGAAGGAGCTTGAGTATAATGAAACCAGGGGCGCCATCCCGGTAAGTAACGTCCCTCAGGGTAAGAGGGGGCTGGTTCACATCTGGGGGCGCAACGACATGTCGACCACCCAGCGTATGGGAATCTCCTGGATAGTCAAGAACCCCAACGGGGTGGTGGTCGAGGAATACTCAGCCTGGGAAGCCTACCCGTACACCGGTGCGGGCAGTGCTCACGAGTTTATCGGCGGGCGATTTAACCTTGACAAAGCAGGAACTTATACCATAAACGTAGGGCTGTTTATGAACCCTGATAACCCGACCAATGTTGATACCTATTACGGGACCCTATGCACCGTGGTAGCGGCAGGCGGACAAATAGCTCTCACTGCTGGCTGGAATGAGGTCACCTATACCGGGGTCAGACAAACAGCTGGTGTTGCTATGCAGTCAATAGCTTCTTACTTGGAGGTTGCCTACTATTACGACGCGTTCCAAGGAATCTGGGTTCAAATTGAATACAGCACCATACTTGAGCCGGGGATGACTCTCAACATCAAGGTCAGCCAGGACTGTGTGTGGACGTTCTGATGGCAAACGCAGAGTGGGAAAGACTAAAAGAGGCACTTCGCCAGGCACCAACACCTGAAGCGAGGAAGCAGGCTGCCGAGGCGATGAGGCGTTACTTAGAGAGACAAAAGGCTAAGGGTGCAAAGGGTTCCAAGCCAACGCTGGTCAATTTAAGTACTAAGGCTAAAGATTACCCTAATGCCGTACCCCTAGATAAAATCCCAGAAGAGCTAGAGAAAAGCCCGGAGTTTTTCGAGCTTATGGGGAGGATTGTAAAGGAGAAATAATGCCCACGGTACTTGCAATGAGCGATTTCGATTTGCCAACAAGGTCAGCCAGCGGCTTCCTCCTGAGATACATCGCGCCAAGGGTTGAGCCGGTGCAGCTTTTCTCAATGCTGGTGCGGAGGACACCATTCCGCCTTTCCGCTCCCCAGTCAGACATAATCATCGGGGTCGGGCATGGCGATGTCGATGCCTTCACTGGTCAGAATGAGGCAGTAATACTGGAAGTAGGAAGGTATGACCCCAGGGAGGTCAGTGGTAAGGTAATCAAACTTATCTCCTGCCAGGCCGGGGTGGAGCTTGGACCAGATTTAATTAGGAACGGTGCATTGAGTTTTGCTGGCTACAAAGATGACTACGTCTGGATTTGTGACGCCGATTTAGCCTCAACCCCCTGGGCTGATAAAATAGCAGCCACTAATCTTATGCCGGTGGTTGAGGGGCTAAATGTGCTGCTTGATGGCAGGCCAGCAGAAGAAGCCTTTGAAATAGAACTCGGAGGCTACACAAGGAACGCTGAGGCGGAGGAGGATGAGCTGGTAAAGGCCTGCCTTGAGTTTAACCGTGACAATGCCGTGCTACTGGGCAATCCTGAGGCCAGAATAAGTCCAAGACCGGGGTTAGCCCTGCCTTTCCGTATACTTCCACCGCCGCCGATATTTTTACCCCTAAAGACTTGACAAAGGTGCGGGATTATTACATCATATAGTTGACAAATAAAAACGGCGCATCTAGAATTTATTTAGAGGCGGGTTGCAGCCTAGAATAATATTGGGGCAACCCGCCTCTATTATTTCTAGGTTTGCACCGCTCCTCCCCTTAAAGGGGGAGAAAAAACGGGGGCGCGCCTTCGATGAGAAGGTTGGGTGCGCCCCCGTTCCTTTTCATCAAGGCTGCGCCCCAAAAAGGAGGAGAGATGGTTGGAAGATTACCTGACCCCAAGGAACTGGTCGATAGCGTAGCCGATGGTGCTCTTGAGGTAATCAAAGGCCCAGTCAGGGTAGCCGATAATGTTGCTGCTGTGGCTAATACCTATGCCAAGGAGATGCACACCAACCTGGATGATATCCAGAAGCGAATGCCCGATGACCCGGCAGTAGTAGCTGACTTTGCCGTAAAGACGGTGGGGCAGACGGTGAAGGCTGGGATTGGTATGTTCGAGGGCATCGGGAGAGGCGCCATGGATACATTTGAAGGCGTGAAATCACAAATTAAACGGGTAACCGGGTAAAGGAGGTAGGTTATGCCTTACAAAAATATTAAAGAGCTTCTAGCCGACGCAACCAAATTCCCAGCGGCAGTAGAAGCCAAGCTCCCTGAGGGAGCACCAAAGATCTCCACTATGCTGACGGATGCAACCGGGAAGATCCCTGCTATACCCGACCTGCCAGTCGAAATCCCTGACCTGCCGGCACCACCAGAGCTGCCTGAAGCACCAGCAGGGCTAAAGGGACTCGGGCGCCGCTATGTCACCCGTGCTGAGGTGACACCGGTCAGAACACCAGCACCAACTGTAACAAGGGTCATCCCGTCTCCAGCCGTCGGGGTAATCCCAGAAGTAATATCAAGGAGGGGAATGTAATGCAGATACCAGAAACATCAGTAGTTGAAACCCTAAAAGCGGAAGGGCTTTACAAGGACACTGGGCGAATTGAGGAGCAGATGCTCAAGACCATCCTGCCCAACGGTGAGGTTCGGGAGCACAAGATGGCGGAGATTGACTACCTCGACCTCAAAATCTTCGCCGATGAGCTCGACATTGCCTTGAAGCTCCAGAACCGCTTGGTGCAGAGCCTGTTCGCCAAGAACGCGGTAGGCCTAGTAAACCTCATCCGGGTGGTCAATGTCGAGACGGCGTCCGGCTTCAAGGGTGCGGTTGGCGCAGGTAGACAGCTGGATACTATTCTGCTGCGGGCGGAGCAGTTCCAGGACCCAGATGTCGCTGTCGGCGGTGCTGCCGGTCGGAGAACAAGCTGGATAAGGACAATAGCCGCCGCGGCTACAGCAAACTTCATTGAGAGAGACTATGCCTTCGCCACTGCCCACGGGCAACCACTTCTCATGGCTGTCGATGAGGGCATTGCCCTTCTTGGCTTCGCCAACCCGGCAGCGGCACTGTGCGTTGATGCGGTGCAGATTACCTACCTGGCCCAGGCCTATAACATCCAGAACCTTGACTTTGAGCTGGCCAACCCCTTCATCGGGGACGCCATCTGTGAACTGAAACAGCCGCTCTTCCTCTATCCACGGGAAGATGCTCTGGTTCAGGTTCGCTACTACCGGGCGGGCACCGATGATCTGAGGCCAATCGGGCTCTGGGTGAAGATGGCCTCTAACCTGAGGGCTCTGGCCACCAGCTAGTTTAAGAATCCCAGATACCGGCGCTGAAATCTATCAGCGCTGTGCCAGCACATGTGCTGAGTACCTAACATAAGGAGGTGTTAGAGAGATGGGAGCAATATTCAGATGGGTCAAGAGGATATTTAACAGTATCATCTACTCAGACAACATTGTTTATTCCGTTTACCCGGTAACAGCGGGCAAGCAGACTGCCGGCAAGGCTATTCCGTCTAAGGCTGCGGCTAATGAGTGGGGTTCTTGGACACCAGTTATTGCTATTGGTGACATTACCACTGAGTTCTGGTATGTTGGCACCCAGCTCTTTAGCGTGGGGGTGGCTGGTGAAGATGGTGCCGTGCAAATTGGCTACACCGATGGCACCGGCCCGCCTCCAGCTCTAAAACGCCAGATAGATGAGATTGAGTGGAGAAAGTTCACTGCCGTTGACACCGACCTGGGAATGCCTCTGTCACGGGTGCCTTATCCAGTAAGGCTTCCTGCCAAGGCAGAAGTCAGTGCCCGCTCAGCAACCTTAAATGCCGCGTCCAAGAACGTCACCATCAGCATCAAGGTAGCCACAGGACTATGACTCTGACAGCAGAGAAAAGCCTTGAGTGCTTTCAAGCACTAAGGGCAGTTCATTGGGCGTATGACCTAGCCGCTGACCAATTAAGCCAGCACCTAGGAGTACCTCTTTGTGTTGAAAACTGCGGCCTCTGCTGTAAGAATTGCGTGTTCTGCTATGGCATTGAAGCTGCCTATGCGGTATCAAACTTGTTCGGTGATGGCAACTTAAAGCCAATCCTGGACAGAGCTGAAGGCTGGCTTCTTGAAAATCATAAGGAGGCTCCAACTCACACACCTGTCATTGGCGGAGAGTCGATTTTTGTAAACGAACAGCTAGATGCAGAGATTATTAGCTTAGCCGGTTCCTGGTGCCCCTTCTTAGACGAAGACAAGAGGTGCCTTATTTACCCATATAGACCTTTAGCCTGTCGTGCCTTTGGGGTTACCAGAACAGTTCACCAGGATTGCAAACGACCACTTGGTAGGGGTGAAAGCATCAATAAGAAAGCGTACTTTGGTGGCTTGGGAGCAGCTGAGATTAAATCAGTCCTTGATGAGCTGGTAAAAAGGGATCCTAATCCAATTGGATCTAAGACGGGATTTTTTCCTACTCTTATTCTAGCTATAGCTCAACCAACCAGATACAGGAAACTAGCTATGAGTGGGAAGGTAGCTACGGCCAAGCTTCTTCTTATGGATGAATCAAGGGCCTTACTCTGGCAGAGGCAGTTGGAAAGGATGTGGTAGCCAGTTGTCTCCGAGGAAGAAAGGAAGTTTTTCTCCTTGAGAAAAGCATAAAAATAGAGCTTAATAACGGGATTAAAAATACGGGGGCGCAGATTAAAATGCGCCCTTATTGTTTTCAAAGCTTACTCTCTTAAGGCGAGAGGAGAGAAAAGGAGGTAGGTTATGTTAGAGCTTAGACCGGCACCATTAGCCACAGTTAGCCCCGGAGTCCCCAAAATACTTCAGGAAGGCTACTTCGTTAGGTTCACCGATGCCTGGCCTGACACTCTATCCGATGTCAAGGGTAGATTGTTCCAGATTGAGAAGACTAACCAAGTCCCCTATGCCATAACTCGTATAATCCCAAGTGGGAATTATACCGACATAGATATGTCTAATGCTACAGGTGGGGAGAATATCTACCCCGAGAACACCAAGACCCTCTACGAGACCCTCATCGGCTTTAAGCCAGGCAACTACCTGATCCACTTCTATATCCCGGCTGGGGAATACATGCATCGGCTTGAGCAAACAGGGATGGTGCCCAATGTTGCCTCGGCTACCCTGCGCTACCTTGGAGCCCGCAAGCCTTCCGATAGCCCCTACGATGACAAGAGGATATTCAGCTATTCGGTTAAGGACCTGGAGCCTCTTATCCTGCGGGTTTTGGTGAACTCGGGTATAGACTACGAGAAGTGCGTGCTGGGTCTGCTGGTGAACAAGTGCTACCTAAAACACATAGCGACACCGACTGCCGAGCAGTCGAGGCTGGCGAAGGTCATCCGATACTACAGCGAGCTTCGCTGGTAAGGTGAGAAGGAGGTAAGTATGGCTAGCATAGTGGTAGATATGGATGCCGCCACCAAAACCTTAGTAGCTGAGAAACGTAATGCCAAGATTAAGCCCAGTCTGATAATGATAGACAATGTTCTGGCTGCTGCTGACTCGGAGCTTACATTCAATGATGTTTTCACCACATCGGACAGCATAGTGGCAGCGACAGGTGCAGCTGTAGCTGGGGCAGCACAGACGGAGCGCCGGCTCAGGATAAATGTCTCCACTCTCGCCTGCGTCTCTCTCCGGGATGAGCTGAAGGACCTGATATTTCTAGGCCTAGCTCAGGTAGTAAGGACCGTGGCCGGGGTAGCAACTCTGGACGCCAACTGCCACATAACATTTTGCTATGACTTTGAGTAATTGAAGGGGCATTATGGCAGAGTATCCAAGGTATAAGCTCCCCTTTGAGGAGCTAACCACCATTGATGAGCGGGTGGACTACATTCACAACCAGCTCGTCGCCATTCAGCTCGGGCTAAACCAGCTTCTGGAAAAGGAGGGTATTCCGCCTATGGCTGCAATAACAAGGGATGTCAACCTCGCAGTAACCCTGCCTCCTCTCCAGGGTCAGAGGGTTGCCAAACCGTCTCCATTGACCGGCAGGATAGTCCAGCTCATCCCTCACTGGCCGGGGGGCTGTAATGCCCTCGTGGACATGGCCATCGGCCACAGGGATACGTGGATTTACCCCAACGAGGTAGATACCTATGTGGCACTTAACGATGCCACCCCGGTTCTCACCGTTGATGAGCCTATCGAGAAAGGGGAGGAAATCTGGATGATAGGGAGAAATGGTGATGGGGTTAATCCGCACTCTATAAGCTGTGCCATCACCATCATAGGAGTAGCAAATGGCTGAAACATTTACCGTGCCACAAAGAGGGGTAGGTCTGCCAGATTACTCCGCCCCTGCGCCTATAGGTCAGATACCGAAGCCAACAACCTATACCTTGTCTGACATGGCGGAGCTGGCAGCTAGGCTTGGAAGTATTAACACCTTTGACCGCCGAGGCGATGTGATATGGCTTGATGACTTTGAGAATAATATCAATAAGTGGCTTACGTATGCCGTAGGGACGGGAGGAAGCGTTGGTTTATCAAACGATAGGGCTCGCAATGGGGCAATGTCAGCAAAGTTGGTTACTCCCTCCGATGCTCTTCTCGCTGCACGAATTTACAGGGATTTCCCGTATCCTGAAGTTGGCAAGATTGGTGCTGAAATATCCTTTACCATCGATAATGACCTTGATTTCTTTCAACTCGGCCTTCAATTTTGGACGGAAACCAAATATACCAATTCCCTTCTTAGATATCTCCCTAGTGAAAAGGCACTTTACTACGCTGATAGTGATGGTGTGATAAAAGTGCTTCTTAGCAATGTCAACCTTTTTGCCACCACCCCACTCTTCCACACCCTAAAACTCGTTGTTGACATTAAAACAGATAAGTATGTCCGAGCCTTACTCGATAGTTATTATGTTGATATGAGCGATATCGCCTGTCGTACCACTACTGGTGTATATACCAAAGATATGAACAGTCAGATAGTAGCGATGGGGAAGGCTGGCTTAAATATTACCATCTATATTGATGATTTTATTCTTACCCAAAATGAACCAGTGAACGTATACGTATAGGGAGCTATTATGCCAATTATACTATTGGTTAAATCGGATGGGACTGTAGAACCTTTACGCTCCGCCGGTGATGGCAAGGCACTGGTCATGGACCCAAAGGTGGGCAGCCTCGTCAGCTACGAGGGGACAACCACAGCCAACGGGGCACCAGGCGGCACAACTCTGGTATGCTCCGACCTGACGACAAAGCCTGACTATGACGGCAACCTGGTAATAATCACCTCTGGTGATTATGCTGGTCAGGCCAGGGACATAAACGGCGCTACCACTGGTGGAACAGTAACCCCAGACATCGCTTTCGGCGGCCAGATTGTCTCCGGGGTTACCTTTACCATTGTTGGCATAAGGACTGTGCCGGCTGAGGTAGCTGCACTCGCGGCTGATGTTGGCGATGCATCTACATCAACTCTAGGTAGCCTCTACGCCATTCTGGGCAACCCTGCCCAGACCTTTCTCGCCATGATTGGCTATGAAGGAGCAACCGCTCTAGCAAATAAATTGACAGCAACCAGGGCAGCCCTCCTTGATGAGATTACCGCGGGGCGTATGTCTGAACTTGACGCCGGCAACATCCCAGCCGACATAGATACCTTGCTAACTAGACTTTCTGCTGTCAGGGCTGGTTATTTAGATAACCTATCTGCTGGCGCCGTAGCTCTAGCATCAGTGTGCACGGCGGCTCGTCTAGGAGAACTTGATGCCGCTAACATACCAGCAGATATAGATACCCTGCTATCGAGGGTTACAGCGGCAGTCGCTTTGGCTTCAGTATGTACCGAGGCTAGACTGGCTGAGTTGGATGCCGCTAATATTCCTACTGACCTTGCCACTATTACAGCCTATGTTGACGAGCTGGAGACACGGTTGACCGCAGTCAGGGCAGGTTACCTAGATGAGCTTGGTCCTACCAATGTGCCGGCGGATATTGATACCTTACTGTCAAGAGTTACTGCTGCTGTTGCCTTAGCCTCAGTTTGTACCGAAGCCCGATTGGCTGAGCTGGATGCTGCTAACATTCCTGCCGATACCCATCCGAGGGTGATGGGCAGGACTCAGATATTCGAGAGGTCAGTTACCTCGGCAGCCAACGCAGGGGATGTCATTGTAGCAACCGTCTTTACACAACCCTGCCTCATTGAGTCAATAGTAATCTATGCTGACGCCGCCCAGACAGCTGATATGACGAGTTGCGGTATTTTTGGCGGTGCTGGCAAGGTAATCACCTTTATATCGGCTGCCGATGCTGTGCAAGCCAACCTAAATGCCGCTGACAAACAGGTGGCTTGGACAGGGGCAGTCAGGTTGGCTGCGACAAAAGAAATAGTTATATCCCTGGTAGGAACTGGGGCTACGGCGGTTGATCTGACGATAACCTTTACCTACCGAGCGTGTGTGAGCGGAGGTTACTTGGCATGATATATAAGCAAGGAGTTGAAGATCCTAAACTCTCTGACCTTTACCGAAATAAGAATATCTGGAATATCCGCCCAGTAACACTGGATGGTATAGGAAGTGATAAGGTTGGGACTGGCAATGTTACTATAGGGACAAACGGGGCATTTACCCTTTCAACAGGCACTACCGCTGATTCCTCTGGTGGTCTTTACTTAGATAGACATATTGACTACCCGTTCCAATTTAATCTTGCTTCACGAATATTCTTCCAGTTTTGTATTAGCGCAATGGCAGCGGATGGATTATGGGCTAAGTTATTTGCCGGGGGTAGTGGGGCAATGATTGATACTGCTCACCAATACGGCTTCAAGTTTATTCGCGAGGCTGGAGCAATCAAATGTTATGCTCTTAATGCTGATGGTACTACGGCCAAAACAACCGATATTACTAGCGGTATGAGTTTTACTACAATAGGACGTCGCTTAGAGGCCGTTTTCACTCCTGGTGTAGATGTAAAATACTACATAGATGGCGTCTTAAAGGCAACTCACACCCAAAACTTACCAACAAGAACAGACC
>Ga0172363_10001447_pt1 | contig 19141 bp, 19 predicted proteins | sample LakKivs2_kivu2a2_FD_114541 | JGI IMG/M metagenome (GOLD analysis project Ga0172363, IMG submission 114541) | Sediment microbial communities from Lake Kivu, Rwanda - Sediment s2_kivu2a2 | ecosystem: Environmental > Aquatic > Freshwater > Lake > Sediment | place: Rwanda: Western Province, Lake... | reverse complement strand
TGGTATCCCCTACCACTGCCACATATATAGGATTATTCTTGTAGTAATCAGTAAGAGATTTCAAATCGCTTTGTTTATCATATGGTAAATCAGCAAGTTTTGCAAGAAGTTTATTAATAGGTTTATGTATGTTATCAAATACATGATTATTATACATTGGAAGTAATTTCGGGTTTCTGCCGGGCTGATAAAAACCAGGGCATGTTTCACCATCTTCTGTGATAGTCTCATCATCTGCTGCGAATGCAAACTCTTCCTTACCAAAGATAATTCCCTTATGATAAGAAGTCAAATATGGCGCAATAGATGATAGACTTTTCATATTCGGATAAATAGGATTCTCTAATTTTTTTATGATAACATTTGCTGATACTTTCCCCGTATCTTTAAGTACCCATAAACCTTTGGCAGATAAGGTATAGCTGTTTCCTCCGCAATCATATAAAACTACCTCGTGATGAAGGCTATCTTCTAGTACGTTTCCTTTTTCGTCTCTTATTGGTATGCCTTCGCTAGTACTGCCACCTGCTAAATTAAAACCACCATCGGTTGGACCAAGCGAAAATGATGCTTTATCACCAAAAGCATCAACGCCTTCTACTTCATGATTATAACCAGTAAATTCTATTAAAGCGTATTTATAATCATTTGGAATGGTAAATTCCCATTTAGCACTACTGCCAGCTAAAAATCCTGTTAAATAATGTAATGTGCCAAAACGAGTTACACTACCCGATTTAACAGTTTCAGGGCCAAAGTTAAACTCCTTGCTATCTAACACTTTTGGTGGCCAAGCGTCTATCGGATTAACTATAGTCAGGTAATTTATATCACCAAATTTCTCATGTAAATATTTGATATTTGCTTCAACGATTTCTTCAACACTATTAAATCGTAAAACTTTTCCATAATCTTCGATGTTTTCACCACAGATCATCGTATATTTTACTCCTAGTTTAGTAAGAACATTTGTAACATCTGAATCTAAATTGTCTGTAACAATAATAGGTATGCACATATACGATGCTAAAGGTGTGGCCATAATTCCGAGACTATAACCCGATTGGTTATTTTCTATCAAAAGAACGGCTTCACTGCTTTCCCAAAAATTTTGTGCAATATCAAGTGAAACTTCTTTAGCAGTTTTAAATCCATCTACTGCATATTCTTTAGCACCTATCATATCTAGTTGATCTTTTATTCGATCGATAGATGTGGAAGGATTAGTAAAATTCTCTACATATAGCGGTAAAATTTCCTGTTCTTCACCATTTATGTCGTAATGAACAGCCAAAGGTGTTGCTATAAGTGCATAAAACGGATCTTTATCTGAGACGGTTACTAAATCTGGAAGATCATCAGAAATAATACCCGATGTTACAAAAAATTGATTTATTCCTACTTTACGTTCGCCGACTTCTTGAGGCCCCCAGTAATAAATTCCCATGGATGCCAAAACTAGTATTAAAACTCCAAATAAGACTATTATTTTATCGTTTCTATTCATAAATTATTCCCCGTTGTTTATAATAATATGTACTTAAGTATATTTATGTCTTTCTATATAATATTTTCTATTATAATTATAATAACTTTATAATTTTAGAGAAATAAGAATCAACAGTAAAATAAATAGTTTTAATAAGTAATAACATTATTACCCAGAAATTTAGGAGCACAAGACTATGGCAGAGGAAGAAATGCCCCCACAACTAAGAGATCAAATAAATAGATTACAACAATTCAGAGTACAACTACAGATGATAACACAACAGCGTCAACAAGTCGAGATACGTTTAAAAGAAATCGAAGAAGCATTAGGAGAATTAGACAAAACAGATGACAAAGCACCGATATACAAGAGCATAGGTGCAATTCTTATTAAAACTAAAGGAAAAGATGAGGTTGTCAAAGAATTGAAGGAAAATAAAGAGTCGTTAGAACTCAGAAAAACAACCCTTGATAAACAAGAGGGAAGAACCAAAGAGAAACTCAACGAATTACAGAGTAAGGTCCAGAATGCTCTTAACCTACCAGACAAAGGTGAGGGATAGACCCACTTAATATGATAAAAGAAAGAAAATTTTCTGTTCATGATGATTTCAGAACTGGTTTCTTTTCTAAACTTTCTTTGACATTGGGAGTACTTTTGCTACTAATCTACATGTTTTTGAAAATATTTTCTTTTCTGGTTGGTAAAGAAAGCGATAATTTTTTTGGTTTTATTTATGATTTAGCAAATTCTAGTTTTGCTGATTCAGTTATTGCTTTTTCCATTATGTTTATTGGTGTAGGGATTGTTTTATATTTTCTTCATCTCCAATTTGTTAAACTGGCCAAAATTGCCGATGATTTTGATGAAGAATTGGAAAAGTTAGAAGAAAAAGAAGAAGTTGAAAAATAGTTATTTTCCGAATCTTCTCTGCCGCTGTTGATATGTTTTTATGGCTTCAAAAAAATCTCTTTTTTGCAGTGCTGGCCAGTATACATCCGAGAAGTATAACTCAGAGTATGCTAGCTGCCATAGTAAGAAATTGCTTATCCTTTCTTCACCAGAAGTTCTTAGTATCAAGTCCGGATCTGGCAGCTCCTTTGTATATAGATACGTTGATACCTTTGGTTCGTTTATATCCTCTATTTTGATTTTATTGTTTTTTACTTCATCTGCAATTTTTTTAATTGCCTGTATTATTTCTTCTCTTCCGCCATATGCTAATGCTATGTTCAGTGAATAATCATTATATTTTTTTGTTTTTTCCATAATGTTTTTTGCTGATTTTTGTATTTCTTCAGGAAGTAATTCCAAATGTCCTATTATTCGTATTTTTACTTTATTTTTATGCACCTGTGAATCATTAACTGCTTTGTCTAGCTCTTCTCTGCATAGATTCATTAGTGTTTTTACTTCTTCGCCACTTCTTTCAAAATTTTCTATAGAAAATGCATATAATGTAAGGTTTTTTATCCCTAATTCAAAGCACCATTGAAGTAATTCTTTTATTTTATCCCGTCCAAATAGATGACCTTCTTTTGGTGTTAACCCCAGGTTTGAAGCGAAGCGTCTGTTTCCATCCATGATTACTGCTATGTGTTTTGGTACAGGGTTTTGTTTTATTTCTTCTAAAAGTTTTAAATTTCTTAATTCGTTTAGTTTTTTTGAGATGTAACTGTATAAGTTGGAGTGATATAGCATTGAAGCAATTTTTCTTGTGGTATTACTTCTTATAGCATATTGCTCTAGTTGATTGATTTTTTTTCCTGCGAGTGATTTTAGTGGTTGTCTTCTTTTGATTTTGCCTCGCCCCGTTAGTTTTTCTTATTATGTCTAGTTGGTTTAAATATGTTGATGTTTTGTAAGTTTTTATTTGTAATAGGTGGATAGATATCCTTTTATATAAAATAATTATTCCAGCCTCTTACATTAAGTGAATTTAAAGGTGATAAACTGGGCAATATAAGACAGACTTTCATAAAGAATATAGCTATTCAGCTTGTGAAAACTTATCCTAATCAGTTTGTTGCTGATGATTTTCAGCATAACAAGGAAAAGGTTGCTGAGTTAAGCGATGTCAGTAGTAAGTTGATGAGAAACCGCATAGCCGGCTACGTTACTAGATATCTGGCGTCTCAGAAGAAAAGAAAGGCAATATAACTCATTTTTGGGTAACAACCCAATATTTATTTTAGTGGGGGCAAATTTCTGTATGGGCGAACCTATAAAAGAATTAGAAAGAGCCTTACTTGAACTACAGAATGGAAAATTCATCCTAGTTTACGACAATGAAAGCAGAGAAGGAGAAACAGACATAGTTATTGCTTCAGAGTTTGTAACACCTGAATCAATAAGGACAATGAGGAAAGATGGTGGCGGACTTATCTTTCTGATGACTTCGAACGACATAGCAAATAAGCTAAAACTTCCCTATCTGGCCGATATGTATTCAGATATAAACACCAAATATCCTGTTTTAAAAGCTCTTGTCCCTAACGATATCCCATATGATACAAAATCATCTTTTTCATTGTACATAAATCATAGAAAAACATTCACAGGAATAACAGATATGGACCGGAGCCTAACGATGAAAAGTTTCGCTGAACTGGCAAAAAAGATAAAAAATGTTGACGATGGTAATGCAATTAAAATGTTTGGAAGCAAATTCAGATCACCGGGCCACATACCAATATGTATAGCAGCAAAAAACCTACTCTCTGAAAGATCAGGTCATACCGAATTAATAGTTTCTCTTTTAAAAATGGGCGGACTTACACCGGTTGGAAGTGGCTGCGAGATGATGGGCGATGATGGAAAAGCCCTATCTAAAGATAAAGCGAAACAATACGCAGATAAACATGACCTTGTATTTTTAGAAGGGAAACATATAATAGAAGCGTGGAAAAAATGGTCAAAATAATGGCAACCGGAACCTTCGATTTGCTTCACATGGGACATATATATTACTTGAGAGAGGCAAAAAAACTGGGAGACAAACTAATTGTTATTGTAGCACGCGACTCAACTGTAAGAAAACTGAAACATGAGCCTGTGACACCAGAGGACATGAGATTGAACATAATCAAAGAACTAAAAATAGTAGACGATGCAATGCTAGGCCACGAGGAAGATATGTATGAGATTGTAAAAGAGGTTAAACCAGACATTATAGCGCTTGGATATGACCAGATACATAATGAGAAAAATATTGAGCTGGAGCTTAAAAAAAGAAAATTGAATGCACGAGTAGTACGTTTACCAAAATACGAGGGCATGAATGATCTAAACGGTACAAGAAGGATCATAGGTAAAATCATTGCGGCCTATGAGTTCCAGAAAAATATGGAGAAGCTCGAGAAGAAATGAAAAAGATAGGGGTTGCTGACACTACATTTGCTAGATACGACATGGCAAAAACAGCTATTAATGAGCTTAAATCAAACGACACAGGCTTTAAGATAATAAGATACACAGTACCAGGTATCAAAGATCTTCCTGTTGCCTGTAAAAAACTGTTTGAAGAGCAGGGCTGTGATATTGTCATGGCACTGGGCATGCCCGGCCCCAAACCAATTGATAAACAATGTGCCCATGAGGCAAGCTTAGGGCTAATGCAGACCCAACTGATGTGCAACAAACATATCATAGAGGTTTTCGTCCATGAAGACGAAGCGAAAGATGAAAAAGAACTGGCATGGCTTGCAGACAAACGGGCACGCGAACATGCGTTAAACACACTAAATTTATTGTTTCATCCTCAAAAGCTTACAAAAAACACTGGTAAAGGTCTACGAGAAGGATTTGAGGATGCTGGACCATTAAAAAGCTAAAAGGGAGGCAAATAAATGGAAAAAGAAGGAAAAGTTAGATTGGGCGCTGTTGTTTCTGAGTTCAACTATGACATAACAATGATGATGCTTGAACAGGCAAAAGAACATGCACAGTTTCTTGGGGCAGAAATAATACAGATTGTAAAAGTACCCGGTGTATTTGATATGGGTTTACCCATAAAGATGATGCTAAAAAGAAAGGACATTGATGGTGTTGTGGCTCTTGGAGCAGTAATTGAAGGAGAAACAGAGCACGATGATGTAGTAATACAACACGCAGCAAGGAAGATAATTGACCTTTCAATCGAGTACGATAAACCTGTTGGTCTTGGTATTACTGGCCCAGGCATGTCAAGACTGCAAGCACAAGACAGAGTTGACAGGGCAAAAGCTGCCGTGGAAGCTGTAGTAAAACTACATAGAAGACTTCATCTTTAAGTAAAAGATTGGTTTTATTGTTCTTTATTTTTCTTCATATCTTTAATTTCTTTTTTAAACAAAAAAATCATTCTTTAAAATATTTAATACTAATCAGATATAATATGTAAAAATAATAACAACTGTACAACAAGCTTTATAAATCAAAATACAGAAAAAATTTAATGATTCGAAAGATGAGCGGAAAAATTTTAACTATATTTATACTAAGTTTGTTAGTAATTACAATTTTGCCATTGAGTGCCATCGGGGAGAAAAGCGATACTGAGTGTAACAGTAACAATTCTTGGTTTGTATCAGAAGGAATCAATAATCAGGCTGGAGTAAAGGTCTATAATAGTGGATGTTGTGAAGGATATACTCTCTTATCATTTTGTAGTTTTAATAAATCCTATGAAAGTTGGTGTGTTTCACTGATTGATATGAATGGAAATGAGATAAAACGATGGAATTCTACAATACCAGATCCTGCTAAAATGCTATCAGACGGTTCGATAATAACAGGAGGCGATACGATTTATACTGATAAATCTGAAACTAATTTGTGTCAGCTTGATTGGAATGGTAATGTTGTATGGAATTTCTCGGGCTGGGATGATGACAGTACTGTAACGCTTATGTCTAGATCTCATCATGACTTCGAGCGTGAAGGAAACCCTGTCGGATACTATGCGCCAGGGCAAGATTTTGTTCCATTTGGTAAAACCTTAATTCTGGGGCATCTTACAACACATAATACAAGTATCAGTAAAAAGACATTACTTGATGATGTAATTTATGAAGTTAATTGGAATGGTACCTTAACTGGTTTTAAATGGATTGCATCTGAACATCTTGATGAGATGGGTTTTGATTCTAAGGCTAGAATTGGTATGTGGCTCAATCCAGGTGGACCTGGATTGCTTCTTGGTAGTACACCAGGGGATCTGCTTCATATTAATTCAGTATCATATGTTGGAAAAAACCACTGGTATGACGAAGATCCAATAAAGTATTCTTATTTTAACCCTGAAAATATTATAATTAGTTCACGTCATGCCTGCTTTATAGCTATTATAAGTCGCGAAACTGGAAAAATTGTTTGGCGTGTTGGACCAGATTACTCTAAAAATACCGAGGAGGGACGTAAATTAGGGGCCATCATAGGTCCACATAATGCTCACATGATTCCAGATGGTCTTCCCGGTGCTGGGGGCATCCTTGTTTTTGATAACGGGGGAGTAGCAGGATATGGGCCATTTGGTTTTCCAAGTCACATCAGACTTTATTCTAGAGTATTTGAGTTCAATCCAATAACACTTGAAATTGTAAGTGAATACAAGGATAGAACTGGGTTAACTGTCTTTCCACGTTATGGAAACCTACACAAATTCTTTAGCCCTACTATGGGTTCAGCTCAACGTCTTCCAAATGGAAATACGTTAGTCACAGAAGCTCTTCCTGGCCGTGTATTTGAATTAAATCAAAACAATGAAATTATTTGGGAATTTATAACACCAACCAGATCGACTTTTCTTTATAGATCTTACAGGGTTGCACCTGAATGGGTCCCTGGAAATCCCAGGGATTATCCATCTTGGGAAGATTAAATATAAAAAAATTTTAATTAGTTGCGATAGTTATTTCTTTTTATTTTATTTTTTATTTTTACTTTTATCCAGCATTTTAAAAACAGATGGTAAATGAATTGTGTACGATCCATCTTTCTGTATAATGATAGGTTCTTCTTCTAGTAAACCCTTAAGATCTATATTGTAACTTCCTGACTGCTCTATACCTATTGTTTCAGGTTTTTTATGGATATCGTCTACTTCGGATTCGATTTTTTCCAGTAAATTTTTCCTAAGGTCATCATCAACAAAATCTGGTTTTTCCTTTATCTTTGGTACATTCTTTTCTGAAACATTGTGCTGTAATGCTTGGATGTCTTTTTGTTTTATAACAACCCACTTGCTTTGTTTATCAATAAAACGACCATTTTCGTCATATAATATCTTAGCCAGAGTGGGATCTAATTCCTTATTCATCTTCTGAATTATATTATTTCTTTCCTCTTCACTTAAAGGTTCTTTTGTGAAAAAAAACCTGTTACCACCACAGCCGGAGCAGCCTTTCAAAAGCTGAGGAGAACCTTCTTCGAAGACAAGCCCACATTTAAGACATTGATGAGGCATTCTCCACTACACACCTCTACCAGGTATAATCATAGTCTCAATCATATCGCTATCCTTATGAACAGTTTTTAGAAGATGCGCAGGACCAATAACTGTCATACGCTGTTTTTTAACAATCCCGAAAACCCTCTGAATAAAAGATGGTCTTTCTTCACCGTATCCATCCATCTCGATACCAATGAAAGTGTCCTCCTCGATTTCTTTCATAGTATGCTCTATCAGTTTAGCCTGTTCAAATGGTGTGAGACCCTGCTCAAGAACCAGTATTTTACCATCTCTGACTTCTTTGATTATGAATTTTAGTTTCTCAGAAGGGGATAGTCCACCTAGTTTTTGGCGTGATACAAGAGTAACAGCTATGCCTTTGTCTTTCTTGATCATAAAATATTACCTCCTCCTCTTTCTTTTTTTACTAAAATGGGTTACCATAGTACTATACAAGTTCTCTGCATTATAACCAGTTAATGCACTAATTGGTACAACAGGATGTTGTGGAAACGCAGACTTGAGAGTGGCAGGACTTGCATCCTCAGCATCTATCTTATTAGCAGCTATCAAAACAGGAAGATTACGAGCCTCCAGATTACCAAGAATAGTGACATTTACCTGGGTAAAAGGATCTTGCGTAGCATCCATAACAAGTACAACCCCATCTATATCTTCAAGCCATTTGATAGACTCAATGACACCTTCGGTTGCCTCTTTAGCTCTCTGTTTTGCCTCATCTCGGGTTAAACCATACATGTTCATAAATTCCTTATAATCTACTTTAGTAGCTATGCCAGGTGTATCAACAATATCCATCATTAAAGAAGAATTGCCATTCTCTACCCTGACATTCTTTTTCCATTTAGCTCTGCGAGTCTCATGAGGAATTTCAGAAACACTGCCCATTATATCTCCGGTCCAATCGCGAAGAATACGGTTAGCAAGAGTTGTTTTTCCAACATTTGGTGGACCATATATGCCAATTCTTGCATGTTTTTTACCAAAAATTCTTTGAAGGATAGATGCAAAACTAACTTTTCCGAATAATCCCATCCCTTTCATCCTCCTAGTAGTTAGGTAAGTGTTAGGTTAAAGTATGCCTAAGAGGTTTATTAGTTTAATGGTAATATAGTTTAAAAATTAAGAAATAAACCTAATTATAACCATAAAAAAAATTTGTTTAATTAATTAAATGGCAATACTTAAATATCAACAAGTTTATTCCTGTTAACTCGAAGGATTAGCTTAATTTGGGAGGCGTGATGATTGTGGTTAAAGAGAATAAGAGGATGGAAGAAATGGAGAATGTAGATTCTTTAAAAGATAGATTACGTCAGGTTGCCGAGGAGATAGATGTTATAAAAAATTCGTTTTCTAAAAATACTGAAAATCTATCAAAAATCCAAAGCATGCTAGATGCGGAAAAACTAGACGGCATCACCGGCATAATTCAAAGTTTTGAAGGCCGAATTTCAGAAATGGAGAGAAAGAGAGAAGAGGCATCAGAAGGAGCAAAAAGATACAGTGAAGAACTCGAGAAAGAAAAAGAGCGTTTAATAAAACTGTGGGACGCATATAAAAACCAGGAAGAAGAACTTTCAAACACTGAAAAGAAAATAGCTAATTACGAAGAAAAAATAAAAAATGCTGAGAATTCTAAAAAACAATTGGAGCAGGATCTAACTGCTCGAATAAATACATTAACCGAAAAAATGCATGAGAATGAGAATAAAATAAAGAAATTCGATGAATACAAGCTAAAATGTGAAGAATACGACGAAAAAATTAATACAACGGAAAAAGAGGCAAAAAATCTAAAAGATGAAGTAAACAACAAAGAAAAAACAATAAATACTCTACAGAAACAGGTAGAAAAACTAAAAGAATACGAAGATTACGCAGACTATAAAAATAAATTCGAGGACATAGCAAACCAGTACGAGAAAGAAAAGGAGCGACTAACAAAACTATATCACCTCTATGAGGAAACTGAGAAAGAGTGCAAAAACCTTAAGAACGAGGTAAAAAACTGGCAGGATTGGTACAATTCCAACAAAGAGATATTTGACCGGTTATTCTCCCTATCTCCGCCTACTAGCACAGAAAAAGAGGAAACGCCAGATAAACCTACTAGTACATCTGTTAAAGAGGAAGAGAAACCAAAAACTAAAAGAAAGCTGTTTAGAAAATAAAAACATCCTTTTAATTTTTTATTTTTTCTTTTCAAATAAGTTTTATATTTTAGGATAGCATAACTGATGTAATACTTGGTAGGCTCGGAGTATGTTTTTTTCTTCAACAAATATCAGCATCTCTGGGAAACAACTCATTACTTCCATGATATTTATGCCGTTTATCGCGAGTTCGTTTGCTATCACTGCTAGAATACCGTATGTCGTTCGCATCTCTGGATGCATACGTATATTTATTTCAGCTATATTTTCATCAATTTTAATTATCTTATTTTTTGGGAACAGTTCTTTTATTTTCTCTAGATTTTTTTCGTCAATTAAAAGTCTTATTGATTCATTTGCTTGTATTATTCTTAAGGTTTCTCCCCTAACAAATTGTATGATTTCAAATATTTCTGGCAATAGTTGCTGAACTTCATTATCTTTAATTAGCGATACTTCTGCTAATCCGTTTCTGGTTGATAGATTGATTGTTTGGCTCAATAGTTTGTGTGCAATTGTGAATACATCCTCTTGTCGTCCTAGTTCGTAACGGCGTATCGCGCTTATTACAGCATCTAGTGTTGTTTTCATTTTGTGTTCTTTTATTATGTATTTAGCTAGTGATCTGATGTTTATTAGACCCAATGACAGGTCTCGTCTTATGGAGGGGTTTTTGTCCAGTATTTTCCAGACTTCTCCGACTGTATTTTTCATAGTTGTTGTATTGGTTTTTATATTATATAAAATTTGTCATTTATGTCATAAATCTGTTATTTTTAAAAAATATTATAATTTTTTGTTAAAAATCTTAATAATATGTTAGATTTATAAATTTTAGGTTTAATATGTCATATTTTTTATATACCTACAACAACAAAATAATACTGTAAAAGAAGAGGTGAAGATAACGAGAAAATCAGAAGAGTTCAAAGAATTAGAATTTGAAAAAAGAAAGGAAATTTATAATTATATCCTTAGATATCCTGGCCTGCACCTCAATGAACTATGCAGAAAAATGAAAATACCAAAAAGCACAATGAACTATCACTTAAACTATCTAATAAAAAAAAGATTTTTAGTCGCAGCACCAAATGGAAGATATGTCAGATATTATGCTGCAAATAATCTCGATGAAATAGATAAAAAATTATTCCATTTTCTTAGACAAGACGTACCGTACAAAATTCTTGTGTTTCTGTTTTTAAACCCCAATTCATCTCAAATAAAAATTAGTAAAAATTTGAAGAAACATCCGACTACGATATCTTTTCATTTAAAGAAACTGCTTTATACAGATCTCGTTGAAGGCATCCCAAATGGAAATGAAATAAAATACAAACTAAAGAATCAAGAGGACGTATCTGACCTGTTTTTCAGATACAGCGAATGCTTTTTTGACGACATGATTGAAAATGCTGTAAATCATTCGTCTGAAATACATATTAAAACAAGTTGAAAAATATCAAAGGAGATCTGTTCTATAACGTTTATATATGTGTTTTAAGTCGTAGGATGTTTGTTCTATAAAACTCATATATCATAATATCCTATCTGGAAACGGGGGAAATAACAGATTCCACCAAAATTAGTTTGCTAGTAAAAGACCCCTATCAAACATCAGCCAATGCAAAGGGATGTGCATCTGGTATATGCGCAGAATAAAAAACACATCCCCCAGCGGCTGATGCAAACAAAAAAATTTTGTATTATTATTCTATTTTTAATGTGCTAGTCCCATCTTCATTTTCATTAACATAAATAACATTTTCAACATAATTTTTTACATCATCAATATGAGTAACCAACAATATCTGTCTGAATTTTGATGACAATCCATTTAGTGCTTTCATAATATTTTGTCTCCTGATCATATCCTGAGAACCAAAGATTTCATCAAGTATTATGAAGCTGAATACGCCACCGGCACGCTCTGTTATAACCTCTGAAATAGCCAATCTTAAACATAGATTAGCCAGATCCTCTTCTCCTCCAGAGAAACGCTGTATACTGTATGAGTTTCCATCATCATAAATCATGATATTGTAATCCTCATCAAGTTCCATCTCACGATATTTGCCGTCTGTGAGACGTTCGAAATAACTGGAGGCATAGGATGACAACGTAGGTCGTATCCTGGATATAAGATGTGTTCTAAAAGACGACATAATATCACTAAGCATACCAAGATGTTGTGCGTTCTTTCTCTCTTCGTTTATTCTTTTTTTGAAATCTTTCAATTCGGCTACCTTTCCCTCGAGAGTCTTTATTTTTTGTATAACAAGATTTTTTTCTCCATCTTTTTTTTCTAACTCAAGTTTTGAATCCGCAAAACTATCTTTTTTATCAGTTAACAAATCTAGAGAAGACTGATATTTCTTGTAAAAATTATTCACCTCATTTTTAACAGATTCGTATTCTGAAGGAACAAAATCAATTTTACTGATCCTCTTAAGCTCTTTCCCCTTGTGTTCCAGTTCGGTTTTTTCTTTTTTGATCTCAGCTGAAATGTTATCAATCGTAGCATCTATCCTTTCTTTTTCTCTCATTTGAGTCTGTAAATAATTTCTTTTCTTTCCCAGAGCCTGTTTTTCGCGAAAAAATATATCTTTTTCTTCTGAATTTTTTTTGATGTTTTTTAAAAGAGATTCTATTTTGGCTTCTCTTTCTTTTTTTTCTTTATCAAAATTTTTTAAAAGTTTATTATGCTGGTCACCCAAGACTCTATCGCAAGTAGGACATTTTGCATCAGGTCCCAATTTCGAGATATTTTTTTTCTTGCTGTCTATGTCGCATATATTCTCTTTGATGTTGTCTACGATTGTTTTTTCCTGTTCAATTTTTTTAACTATTTTTTCCAGTTCTTCATCTGAGGATTTGAGTTTTTTTTCAACATTTTTCATATCGTCATTTAGTTTCTCAAAACCTTTTGTTTTTTTCCGTTGTAATTCTATTGTCTGTTGTCTTTCAGAGATCTTGGATTCTAAATTTTTAATTTCTGTTTCCAACTTTTTTTTGTTTTCAAAAAGAGTCTTCTTTTCAGTTAATTTTTCTTTTAAAAGATTTATTTTTTCGTACTCTTTCTTATTGGAAACATAATTTTTTTCTAATGCATCTACTTCTTTTTTAAAAACTTGTATTTCTTCTTTAATTTTTTTAATTGATTTGTCTAACTCTTCTTTTTTGTTGTTTAAATTCTTGATTTCATTATCGTAGCTTTCTATTTTGCTTTTTCCGGTTTTTTCATCTGTTATATCATGACTTAGTTTTTCTATGAGGGTGTCTTTGTTTTTCTTATCCGCCCTTATATCTTTTACAACCTCGTCTAACTCATCCACCCCAAGCATCTTTAATATCAATGGGCGTCTTTCACTAGTGTTCATTATTGACAAAACGTTCAATTCTTTTTGTTTAGCAAATATCGAGGTGAAAAACGATTTGGAATCCATTCCAAGTTTTTTCTGTATGTATTTGCTTACTGCTTCTGCACCGTTGGCTGCAAGCTTGTCATTAACTAAAACAGATGCTGAAGCAGACAGAGCTTTACCAGACATCTCACGAACTATTCTATATGTTTCATCTTCAAAAATAAATTCAAGTTCTACTCTGCATGGATCTGAATCTGCTGCATCTTCCCTCTTAATTTGGTCTGCTGATGTCCTAGCTGCATTAGGGCCATACAGGGCCCAGGCAATAGCCTCAAAGATCGTTGATTTTCCTACACCGTTCAGTCCTATAACTCCAATTATTCCATCTGGGAATTCTATAGTAGCATTTTTGAATTTTCTATAGTTTACAAGGTTTAAAGTTTTTAGAATCATTTTTTCTCTTCTCTGGATTCTATTTTTTGGATATAATCCAAACCTAGTTTCAGCAATGTTTCTTTTTCATCGATGTTTTGTTTTTTTAGGAATAGTTCAAATTCGTTTGTAAGAGCATTTATTTTTGATGTTTCGATTGATTTTGATTCTCCTTCTTTAATTACATTTGCTTTGATCTCATAATGAACAGCTTCGCTACTTTGTTCTCTGATTAAACCAAAATCAATTCCTCTGTAGATATGGGACGGCATGTTTTCTAGCACTATACGAAATATTTTATCAGATGGCTCTATCACCCTAATTGTTTTTTTTATCTCACTCATCACTTTATCGAGAGACATACCGAAGCAATCAATAGGATCTGAACTAATCATTGGTCTGTTTTTCAGAGAAATAAAATTATTTCTGTTTTTTCCACCGCCAAGTTCTAGCTCTATGAACCCTTTTTGTTCTCCTGCATCAGAAAAAGTGAAACGTTCAGTTGAACCTGAATAAAAAGCATTCTCAGAGACTTTAACATGTTTATGATAGTGCCCGAGTGCTATGTAATCGAAATCTTTTTTCAAGCATTGTGTTGGTATTATAAGTTCGTTGAACTCGTTCATGCTGAATTCTTTTATGCCTTCGACACCCCCATGCGTAACGACAACATTGTAGTCTGATGACTGGTTTTTTTTAAGCTTTTTAAAATTATTATCGAATTCCTGTTTTGTAGCGGTTTGAGGTAGAGCATGGATAACTAACTTCTCGCGGTTTATCTCAAAAGGGATTGTTTCATAACATGCGTTGTAAACAGGATAAACGTTTTCTATATGATCAAGTACGCTAAAAATGTGTCCTGTTTCTCTTAGTTTTGGGTGTTCATGATTGCCAGCTATTACAACAAACGGTATCTCTTGTTTTGATAGACGGAGTATCTGGTTTATGGCAAACGTTATAGCCCTGTTTGTTGGTCTAACTGAATCAAAAAGGTCCCCGGCATGAATTATTAGGTCTGGTTTTGATTTAAGAACGTAATCAACAAACTGCTCAAAAGCATTGTACGTATCAATTTCTCGCTGATTTATACCATTCTCATTTACACGACGGTAGGCAGAATAGCCGAGATGAGTATCAGCAACATGTAAAATCTTCATTCTATCATTTTTTACGAGCGAGTTTTAGTGAAACAATATCGCAAGCCAATGTAACGGCATCAAGTGTTGGAGCGATTGGTGGTGCATAGGCTGTCTCAAGTTTCCTAAAAGTTTCCACATCCATACCAGCTAGAACAGCACATGCCAGCGTGTTTATTCTTTGTGCTGCATCGTAACCAACTGCTTGAGCACCAATTATCTTGCCAGTCTCCTGGTTTGCAATAACTTTTACAGAAACGGGTTTACCACCAGGATAGTATTCCGGCAGGGAAAAACCATTGAATTTACCCGAAACGACAGCTTGGTTTTGCACATGACTTGTAATTGGACCAACTGCAGCTATCTCCAAACCAAAAAACTCTGATGTACATGTCTGCAAGACGCCACTAGGCAGTCTGTAGCTCCCACCTGCTGCGTTTGTGCCAGCAGCTATGCCTTGTCTCACACCTATGCTACCCAAACCTATAGGCACAGGTTGTTTTGTAACAAAATCTTTGTACTCTACACAATCCCCAACCGCATAAATATTGCTAGCAGTGGTTTCAGATTTATCGTTTACAACTATGCCGCCTGTTTTGCCTATCTCGCAACCAGCATTTTTAGCTAAAGCAACATCGGGTTTACAACCAGTAGCAATAACCAAAAGATCTGTATCAATTTTCTTTTCTTCGCCATTTTCATTGTTTTTCACAATAATTTTGTTTATCTTTCCATCTTTGTTTTCAACCTTTACCGCCAAAGAATTCAAATGCAGCATAACGTTGCCAGTTAATTTCTCTAAAATAAGCTCATGCATATCACCGTCTAGCATATTAGCCAGTATACTCGGAAGTGCTTCTATAATAGTTACATTCATACCTTTTTTATGCAGACAGTCTGCCATCTCAAGACCTATCAAACCGGCTCCAACAATAGTTGCTTTCTTTCCTTTTCGTACAAAAGAAGAAATCTGCTGTGCATCATCAATAGACCTAAGAATATGAACGCCAGCAATCATCTTTCCATTTTCTTGTATATTCTGTATTGGCGGAATTGAAGGTTTTGCTCCTGTAGCAATTATCAATGAATCATAAGATTGTTCGTATATCTCGTTTCCTTTTTTTGCAACAACAATCTGTTTTTTTGGATCGATTTTCTCAATCGTTGTATTTAAATTAAGGGTTATGCCTGCTTTCTTGAACCATTCTTCTGAAAATTCAATTAGATTAGCGAAACTTGGAATATCCCCAGATATAGCATAAGGTAATCCGCACTTGGAATATTGCGGATATTTTCCTTTTTCAAAAACCGTAATCGTAGCTTTTCTATCTGTTTTTCTAGCGAACTGAGCTGCTGTTCCACCACCGGCACCGCAACCTATTATCACTATATTTCTGTCTGTATTCAAACAAAAACCCCCATTCAGCAAAGCAATGCTTTTTTAAAAAGTTAATGTTATGTCTAATAGTTAATAAATTAGTACGGCTTTTACACCTTTTGCTTTTCTTATTTTTGGTATAATTGACCCGGGTATTTGTTTTTCTGTAATGATAAAAAGCCTTGGTTCTTCAGATAACTCAAAGTCATCTACGATTGCCTGCCGTATACTTATGTTAGCCTGTGCAATTATTGTTGCCACATCCGCCAAGATGCCGGGTATGCTAGGGTCTTCTGGTATTATTTCTATTACACCCCACTTCATTACTGAAGCTACATCTTTCAGATGGCAGGTTGGTTTTAATTTCAAAAAAACCTTATTTAACTCCGGCTCTTTTGATATCACATCGATTGTTGCAGCTATGGCTCTTCTGTCCACACCTAACGCCCGAGCCATTTTTGAATCAGATAGTTCGATATCTGCACAATATATCTTGTTATCTTTTATTCTTAGTCCATATTCAAGCATTTTTTGTGCAATTTTTTTTCTACCAGGATATTGGTTGAAATATTTAGCGATATTTTTCCACATATTATCATTGTAATAATAGCCACCATATAAATATTGTACATTAGTTTCTAAAATGAGATATTAACGTATAATATTGTACAATAATGTACATTTTTAAACAAGATTTAAATAGGGAGAAAGACATAATATAATATGAGATCATGAATAAAACAAAAATATTACTCGATGAAAATGATTTACCCAAAAAATGGTACAACATACAAGCAGATTTAAAAACTCCACTAGACCCGCCATTAAACCCACAGACAAAAAAACCAATAAGACCTGAAGACCTAAAAGCAATATTCCCAATGGAACTCATCAAACAAGAAGTCAGCAGAGAAAAATACGTACCAATACCAGAGGAAGTTAGAGAAATATACCGACTATGGAGACCCACCCCGCTGTATAGAGCGATACGACTAGAAAAAGCTCTTAAAACACCAGCACAAATTTATTACAAATGGGAAGGAGTAAGCCCACCAGGTAGCCACAAACCAAACACAGCAGTAGCACAGGCATACTACAACATGAAAGAAGGCATAGAAAGAATTACAACTGAAACAGGAGCAGGACAATGGGGATCAGCACTTGCTTTTAGTACTCAACTCTTTGGTCTTAAATGTCGAGTCTATATGGTGAAATGCAGCTATGAACAAAAACCCTACAGACGAATACTGATGGAAACATGGGGCGCAGAAGTATTTTCAAGTCCATCAAACAAAACAAACGTAGGTCGAGAAATTCTGAAGAAGCATCCACACACGACAGGCAGTCTTGGACTAGCCATAAGCGAAGCGGTTGAAGATGCAGCGACCCACGACAATACAAACTACTCTCTTGGATCTGTATTAAATCATGTAATCCTCCATCAAACAGTCATCGGTCTAGAACTTAAAAAACAGTTTGAGCTCATTGACAAATATCCAGATATTATATGCGGCTGTGTAGGAGGAGGCAGCAATTTCTCAGGAACAAGTTTTCCTTTCCTAGAAGATAAAATAGAGGGAAAGAAACCAGATTTAAAAGTAATTTCCTGCGAACCATTAGCCTGCCCAACACTCACAAAGGGCGAATATAGGTACGATTATGGCGATAGCGCAGGTCTCACCCCTCTTCTTAAAATGTATACACTCGGACACACGTATATCCCGCCAGCAATACATGCAGGAGGCCTAAGATATCACGGCGACGCACCACTTCTTTGCAAACTAACAAAAGATGGCTATATGGAGGCCGTAGCATACTACCAAAAGGAGATTTTGGAAGCAGCGATACTATTTGCTAAAACTGAAGGAATAATTGTTGCACCTGAAACTGCACATGCGATAAGGGCAGCAATAGATTTTGCCAGAATGTGCAAAAGAAAAAATGAGAAAAAAATAATTGTTTTTGCAAACAGCGGACACGGACATTTTGACCTGGCTGCATACGATGCATATAATAATCAAAATCTTCAGAACTATGAATACCCAAAAGAACTAATTAAAAAAGCAATGGCAGATCTTCCAAAGTTGTAAATGGAAAAAATCTGCTATTTTATTTTTCTGATTTTTTAGTCTTCTTTGTCTTTTTTTCTGTTGTCTTTTCTTTTTTCACTGTTTTTTTAGCTGTTTTCTTTGCTTTAGGTTTCTCTTTTTTCTCTGGCTCTTCTTTGGTTTCTTCAACAGGTTTTTCTTCCGCGACAGGTTTGTCTTCAATAGTTTCTTCAGTCTTTTTTTCTTCTGTTATCTCTGGTTCTGGAACTGGTTCCTCTTCTTTCTCTTCTTTTTTGGGTTTCCTATCTTCTATTATCATTGTTGGTGGTGATGTTACCTCTGTTTTGAATATCTCTATTCTTTTTACAGGATAGAAGTTTTTACAGCCTTTGTATATCTCACTACCCATTTTTCCATCTATAATAGTTTTTACAAACTCAGAGAGCGTACTGTTTGCTGCTTGATCAAATATAGTTTTTTTCATGGCTTCACGTATTGCTTTTTTCTGTGAGCCTTGTAGACGTTTGTCTGTGGTTGCAAATGGTTTTACTCTAATTGTTGCTCCATCGCGTGTTGTGACGTCGTAGACACCATCCACCTTTGAACGCCTTCTTCTAACCATTCTTCTAAGGTAATCTGATGTTAATGTATGTCCCACAAACAGGGTAGAAGCATTTGTCTCT
>Ga0172363_10001442_pt1 | contig 19161 bp, 19 predicted proteins | sample LakKivs2_kivu2a2_FD_114541 | JGI IMG/M metagenome (GOLD analysis project Ga0172363, IMG submission 114541) | Sediment microbial communities from Lake Kivu, Rwanda - Sediment s2_kivu2a2 | ecosystem: Environmental > Aquatic > Freshwater > Lake > Sediment | place: Rwanda: Western Province, Lake... | reverse complement strand
TGTTTTTTAAGGTCATAGGCCCCGTTTAGGGCATAGTAAATACCTTTATGGAGAGCAACCATGTCTACTCCAACAATTCTGCCCCCGATTTCAGTTGAGACCATCCTAGCTTCATACTCACCGGCAAGTTTAATAATTTGCCTGAAAGTTTGTCTGCGGCCAGGATCAGTAAAAGCAGATCCATCTTTGTCATGAAATCTTTTAATGCTTAACCTAAACAGGTGTTCAATATCTTTGAATCGGTTGATATAAATTTTGGGGTTTTTAGCAAGAATAATTTTTTGGTCGCGACGCAAATTATATCTTTTTTTGCAATTGAATTTTTGCAGAAAAGCTGAAACGGTAGGATATTCTCCTAGATCCAAAAGAAATTTCGGGTCGTCAACAGCAAAACGTAATTTTTGAGCAGTTCTCGGAGCAATATGAAGGGCATTCAAAAGAATTTTTGAAGGAAATAAAGAACAAACCAAAGGAATCAATGATCGATCTTTAAACCAAAAAGTATTGCCTTCTTGCCACCAGCTACCAAACCAGCGCAACTCGTCTTTATCTTTTTCATACCAAAGGGGGAGTAACCCCAGTGGTTGATTATCTTTTTCAAAAATTAAAAAAACCGGTTTGTTTTTTTGTCCCAAATAAAAAGCATACCTAAATCCCCAAAGTTCAAAAAGTGTTTTTTTGGGACTGAATTCTTCAAAAAGTTGGTGACAAGTTTCTAAATCTGTTTCTACCCGAACAAAAATATTTTGTTCCTTTATTTGTAAAAGATTTCCTCCTTTTCTTAAGGGCTCAATCACTCCTGAATCAAAAAAAGAAGAATACAAATAATCTAAATTTAAACTAGGAGGTTGATTTTCTTCAGAAGAAAGATCTTTGTTTTGGTCTGCCATTTAAAATTTTTAAAAAAAATTTTGAGAAAAAAAATTTATGATTTATGATAACAATTATTAATTAAGAAGGCTATATTTTTCTTTGTCAAGAGTTAATTTAAGATTCATTGCAAATTATGCCGATGTGTTGGGAAAAATCGGAATCAGAATTTTAATAAATTTTAAAAAATTTTGAAGATTTGAGAAGAAATAGTAGCAGGGGTGGGGATCGAACCCACCAAAAAGCGCTTATGAGACGCCTCGAGACACCAGTCTACTCCCTGCCTGGGATAGGCCCTTGATTAGTCCTAATATTCTATAACAATATTTTGTCGGTTTCAAAATTGAAATTGATAATGTACCATAATGATCATTAAAATTTTTATAAATTTTTTTATTTTTTACTTTTTTAATTCTGGTTTTTGTAAATTGATTTAGAGGAATTCCTGTAATTTTTGACCAATATTTTTTAACAATTTCCTCTCTTGATTTATGAGCCTCATTTAGTCCCACCCTTGCCTTTATATCTTCAGTCTTTATTCCAAAAAAAATTCTGAACCATCCAACCATTAATTTAATTAATTCTGGGTCCGAATTAAAGACTTGAGTCCCTCTATTTTTTTTACACCCCTCCGCCCAGTATAAGGCGATTCCCGCTATATACAGATCTCTTTTGGATAGACTGCAAAGTTCCCTTACGCCATTTTTTTCCCATTGTTTAATTATATCTAGCCGTCTTTGCTTTTGCATGAGAGCTCCTTTTAGTCTTCCTCTTTCTCCTCCTTTGATAGCCCTTTCTCTTAATTTTTCCAATTGGTGAATTGACAAAATAATATCGCGTACCCAGAGACTACAAGTGCTTTTTGAAATACCAAGTTTTTTAGCAATTTCTTTTACGCTCGCACCCTTAGAACGCATTTTTCTCGCCTTAATTTTTAAATCAAATTTGGCCATTTACGAACCTGCATAATGGATGTACATGGTTATTATGCTCTTTCTATAGAAAATAGTCAAATAAAAAAGCTCCGAATTAAAACGGAGCTTCTTTGAATTTGGTTGCGGGGCTGGGAATTGCGCCCAGCCTGGGAGATTATGAGCCTCCCGTGCGACTTTACACTACCCCGCATGTAGTGGAAATATTATACCTCTTTAATAGTATGGATTTCAATGGCAAGGAAGTTCTGAAATTTTTTCAAAATTGTCGTTTTCTTCGGTTTTGTTTTTACTGATTTTCCGAATGAAATTTTTCATTCGATTTCTTTTAACACTTCCAAAACAGAATGCGGCCGCATTGTCAAATGAAAGTGGTAACTTGACAGAGGATTTAAATGTGGTACTATCATGGGTAGAGTACATAGTAGAGATAGGCATACATGTAGAGACAAGCAAAGAAGAGATTGGTTGGAATCTCTGAGCTCCTTGGAGGAAATGCCAAGGCAGGTTGTGCCTGTAATAGCACAAAGGTGTGTCATCGGCAGATGGAGCACTTGATTTAATTGAGAATTAAGTATCCGCTGTTGAGGCGGATTTTTTTGTACCTTGTGAGTCGGTGGAAGTTCGGGTCTCTTTGATTCACACGAATTTGGCACTATCCAACCTTGTGGTAATTCGGAGCATCATTTGACGTGCTCACGAATTAACACGAATAAAAAAAATAGGGGTGTAGCTCAGCTGGTAGAGCAACGGTCTCCAAAACCGTTGGCCCCGCGTTCGAGTCGCGGCACCCCTGCACAGTAAAATATGTCAGTTGAAATTTTTACTTATCCAGATGAAAGCAGAATGGTAAAGATTGTTCCTGGGGAAGAGACTCCGCCAGTTGTTTATAATGGGCATTTTTACCAAGCTTTTTGCGCAGCTGGTTTAGTAATAGGGTTAAGAGAAGACATGATTAAAAGAGACCCCAGTAACAGAGATGAAATTGATAGGGCAGAAAGGCAAGTGGCGATTAAGATACTGTGCGGTATAGGGATGTCGATGGATATGGCAGCTGAACTTGTTAATCTGATGATTGGGAGAGCTCAAGTAACTATTTGTTGCAAAACAAGGCCGTATGAACAACAAGAATTACCTAAAGGAGTAAAACTCGGTGAACATATAGGATATGATTTCAAGTTGATAGTTCCACCCAATAGTTAATTGGTTTGTACCGGAGGTGTGAAGCTATTACACCTCGAATGTGTGAACCTGAGTCCCCAAACTGTAGTTGTAAACCGGGGCTGTTTAGTATATAATTTGGCTACAATTCAATAAACACTTTGATCCGGAGGGTTGGAACCGGGGAGTGGCACAAAAGTATGTGACGGAGGCAAAACCGTAAAAGATAGCAATGTATGTCGGCAACGGAGTACGTCAAAAATGAGGTTAGTTTTTGATTGATCCGCTAAAAGGCGGATTTTTAACCAAAACTGACAAAGCAAGGTGGCACCACGGGAATCCTGAGCGAAGTCGAAGGACTCGTCCTTGTTCATCACAATTTGTGATGAATAGCGACGAGTTTTTTGTTGGTTAAAAATGATAGAATGAAAGGAGAAAAATGAAAAAACATCGTGTGTTTTCTGGGTTACGACCCACAAACAAATTAACTATCGGGAATTACTTAGGGGCAGTCAAAGGAGCCTTAGAATTACAGGAAAAGGCAGAATTTGATTGCATTTATTCAGTGGTGGATCTTCATGGGATTACTACTCCCTTTGACCCGAAAACTTATCAAAAGCAAATAAAAGAAACAGTTTTAGATTTATTGGGGGCTGGTTTGGATCCGAAAAAGTGTCACTTGATGATTCAGTCGCAAGTGCCGGAACACGTAGAGTTGGCTTATTTACTGGGAACGATTTATCCAGTCTCGCGATTAGAGGATTTACCAACTTACAAGGATAAAAAATTAGAAAATCCGGATTATATCAATATGGGGCTTTTATATTATCCGGTTTTAATGGCCGCCGATATTTTGGTCTATAAGGCGGATACTGTACCAGTCGGGAAAGATCAAGTACCACATATTGAGGTAACTCGGGAGATGGCACGGACATTTAATCGAATGTTTGGAAAAGTTTTTCCAGAGCCAAAAGTCTATTTGATGCCCGGAGCTTATGTGCCATCACTCAAGGGTGAGGGAAAGATGAGCAAGTCGATTGAGGGAAGTTATATTTTATTAACTGATGATTTACAGACAATCAGAAAAAGATTGGCTGGAGCACCGACGGATAGTGGCCGGGGAGAGAAAGTGCCAAAAGAAGGAGGAGTAGCGAACCTTTTATCTTTAGCAGAACTTTTTGAGGGAAAAGAGGGAAAAGAGGAATTAGAAGGACAATATCTGGGAGGGGGAATTCGTTACGATCGGTTGAAGGATAACTTGGCCGTGGCGATTTATAAAGAGCTAGAACCGATTCAGGAGAGAAGAAAATATTATGAAGAAAATTATCCTTTGGTGGAGGATATTTTGGAAGAGGGTAAAGATTATTGTGCAAGAATTGCCAAAGAGACCTTGAAGGAAGTTAAAGAAAAGATGGGATGCTTCATTGAGAAAAAGAACTTGGAGTGATAAAATTGGGAATTACGATGAAGCTGGTTAATCCGATCCCAAAAAAGCCTGAAGAGGGAGCCAAGGCCCCTGATAAAAACAGTAAAAAAAGGATCAGAAAATTTGAAATTCGTTTAGATTTTTCTCCGAAAAAATTACTAATTTGGCTGGTGGTGCTTTTTTTTGGTTTTTCTCTCCTCTCTTCGTTTTTTCATCCGGGTGCAACCGCCGAAGAGATTAACCTAACCCAAGCCCTGGTCGATATAAAAGAAAGCAAAGTTAAAGATATTTTGGTTGACGGCGACCGTTTGCTTTTAACTTACAAAGACGGCCGAAAGTTAATGGCGAGAAAAGAGGCAGGAGAAAGCCTGATCAAAACTTTTGAGGCGGCCGGTATTGATCCTAAATCGGTGGAGATCAAAGTTATTGACCAGACGATTACCAAGGCGATTGCCGATGTTTTAGGGACGGTTTTGCCGTTGGTTATCATGGCTGCCTTCTTTTATTATATTTTCCGTCAGGCCAAGGGAGCGCAGGATAGTATTTTCTCTTTTGGGCAATCAAAAGCAAAACTTTTTTCCAAAGGAAAGCAGGCAGTTACTTTTGCTGATGTAGCCGGGGTCGATGAAGCTAAAGAAGAGTTAAAAGAGGTGGTGGATTTCCTAAAACATCCTCAAAAATATAAAGCTTTGGGAGCCAGGACTCCAAAAGGGGTGCTGCTCGTTGGGCCAAGTGGAGTGGGGAAAACCTTGTTGGCAAAGGCAGTAGCTGGTGAGGCAGGAGTACCTTTCTTTTCCATGGCCGGGTCCGAGTTTATGGAAATGCTGGTTGGCGTGGGTGCCTCACGTGTCCGCGATCTTTTTTTGACCGCCAAAAAAGCTGCTCCGTCAATTATTTTTATTGACGAAATTGATGCCATTGGTCGGCAAAGAGGTCAAGGGTTTTTCGGTGGCCATGACGAGAGAGAACAAACTTTAAACCAAATCTTGGTGGAGATGGATGGATTTACCCCGAACGATAATGTCATCGTGGTGGCGGCCACCAATCGCGGGGATCTATTGGATCCGGCTTTGCTGCGACCAGGGAGGTTTGACCGCCGAGTAATGCTGGATATGCCGGATTTAGAGGGTAGAAAAGCGATTTTGGCAATTCATGCTAAGGGTAAGCATTTTGGCAAGGATGTTTCTTGGGAAAAAGTGGCCAAGCGAACAGTTGGTTTTTCCGGAGCTGATTTGGAGAACATGCTCAATGAAGCAGCGATCTTAGCGGCTAGGTTGAATAAAAAAGAAATAGACGAAAGCGATATCGAGGAAGCGGCGGTCAAGGTAAAATTGGGTCCGGAAAGGAAAAGGTTGCAGTCGGATGAGGATAAGAAGATGACTGCCTATCATGAAGCCGGTCATGCGGTGGTCAGTTATTTCTCTCCCCACACCGATCCTGTGCATCGGATTTCCATTGTGGCTCGGGGAATGAGTTTAGGACATACTTTGATTGCTCCCTTGAAAGACCGTTCGCATGAAACCAAAACCCGGCTTCTGGAACAAATTAATGTTTTGATGGGAGGTCGAGCAGCGGAAGAATTAATTTTTACCGAAATGACTACCGGAGCAGCCAATGATTTATCTCAAGCGACAAAAATCGCCAGAGCAATGGTGATTGATTTTGGTATGAGCAGCTTAGGACCGATATTTTTAGGGCCACAAATGGACGGCGACGAAATCGGCAAAATCTGGTATGAACCAACCAACATCTCTCCAGCAATGCAGGCAAAGATCGATAAAGAAATTAAAGGGATTACCGATTTTGCCCATAAATCAGCTCAAGAGATTTTATTAAAGAACCGCAAAAAACTGGATAAAATTGCGGAAAAGTTGCTCGAGAAGGAGACAATTGAGGAAGAAGAGTTTGTTAAACTAATGAAATAAGATAACAGGATATTGGGATATTAAGATACTAAGATATTAAGTGATTATTTACTGCCCGGAAGGGCGGTTTTTGTTTGAAGGGAAGGGGGTGAATGAAATGCTGGAAAGAATAAAAGAGAGCACTCCTGTTCAAAGAGGGGAGGAAGCGTTTCTATCGCTAGCCGAAACTGCGTGGGGGATTCGAAGACATTACGAAGATACAATTGAGCATAATGGTGTTGAAGAGGCTGTTGCTCTTATGGCTGATGGATTAAGCGATCAACGGCTTCTTCATCTATTGTCCGATTTAAGATCTGCAGCTGGTGTTGTGGATGCCCGAAAACTCGGATGGTACAGAACAGGTGATTTTTTGAGTGTGGTCGAAGGATTGGTTCGGGAGAGGGGAATCAATCAAGGACCAGATGATGAGGATATGCTAGGATAAGTTTGTGCTAAAATGGGCTCATGGTCGGAGAAAAAAAGCGGTTGGTGCTGATTGACGGGAATGCAATTTTGCACCGGGCTTATCATGCTTTGCCGCCGCTGACAACAAGAAGTGGGGAGCTAGTGAATGCGGTTTATGGATTTGCTTCCATGCTTTTTAAGATTCTTTCTGATTTACACCCAGAATATATGGCGGTGGCTTTTGATACCGCCAAACCGACTTTTCGCCAGCAGGAATTTATTGGTTATCAAGCAAAACGGCCGAAGATGGTTTCAGAGTTGTCAGAGCAGATAGAAAAAGTTCACGATTTAGTCAAGGCCTTTAATATACCTATTTTTGAAGTTGAGGGGTACGAAGCGGATGATGTAATTGGGACGTTGGCCAGGAAGGTTGGGGGTGATAAGGGGAATAGGGGAAATAAGGGGATAGAAACGATTATTGTAACTGGGGATAGGGATTTAATGCAGCTTGTCAATGAGAGAACAAGTCTTTATATGCCGACAAGAGGGCTTTCTGAGGGGCAAATGGTGGGGGTGGAGGAGGTTAAAGAAAGGATGGGAATTCCACCGGAGCAAATTACTGATTATAAAGGTTTAGTCGGCGATTCTTCGGATAATTATCCAGGAGTACCGGGAGTTGGGCCGAAGACGGCGGTGGAGTTGCTAAAAAAGTTTCAGGGGATCGAGGAGATCTACACTTGGATGAGTGGGGGAGGTGGGGGATTTGGGGGGTTTGGGGAGAACACAATCAAGAAATTAGCGGAGGGGGCGGAGAGTGCAATCCTTTCCAAAAAGCTAGCGACGATTGTGACCGATGTCCCGGTTAGATTGGAGTTAAAAGATTGTGTTACAAAGGATTTTGATAAAGAAAAAGTAATCGCTTTTTTCCGGCAGCTAGGGTTTAAGAGCTTAATTGGGAGAGTTGAAGGGAGTGAGGGAGATGAGGGTGGTGAGGGGAAGAAAAAAGAAGGAAACGATAAGCAGCAGAGTCTATTTCAATAAAAAAGTCCCGCCGAGGCGGGACAACTGTAAACGCAAAAATCAGCGTACAGCGGAGGGAAGTATACGATGTAAAATGGTAAATGTCAAATGGCAAATGTAAACAATCTTAAAGTAGCTTTGGTGCATGATTATTTAAAGGAGTTTGGAGGAGCGGAAAGGGTGCTTTTGGCCTTACATGAGATATTTCCCGAGGCACCGATTTTTACGATTTTTTCGAAGGGACGGTTGGGGAAATTAGGGAGATTAGGAAAATTAGGGGAGGCCAGAATTATTCAGAGCTGGTTTGGGAAGCTGCCTTTTTGCGATAGGCTGATTAGTCCGTTGCGGTTTTTGATACCACTTATTTGGGAAAGTTTTAACTTTAGAGAATATGATTTAGTGATTTCTTCAGCCAGTTGGGCGATAACGAAAGGGTTCGGATCGAGAAGTATCACGAGTATCAAGGATACCACGGGTATCACGGGGAGAAAGAGAATGGTAGAAATTTGCTATTGTCATACGCCGCCCAGATACTTGTATGGCTATGAGACTTCCAAAGATTGGCAGAGGCACTGGTGGGTAAGAGCTTACGCAGCGGTGGTAAATCATTTTTTGCGAATATATGATTTTCAGCAGGCACAAAAGGTAGACTATTTTATTGCTAACAGTAAAGAGGTGGCGGGGCGGATAAAAAAGTTTTACCGGAGGGACTCGGTGGTAATAAATCCACCGGTGGACGTTGGGGGTTTTAGGTCCGCCAGCCGGCGGATTGGGGGTGTTGGGAAAGGAGACTACTTTTTGACCGGGGGAAGGTTGGAAAGGGCGAAAAATTTTGATTTAATAATAAAGGCTTGCAATCAGTTAAAAATTCCGTTAAAAGTATATGGTTCTGGAAGTCAAGAGAGGTCTTTGCGGTCAATTTCCGGAAAGACGGTGGAATTTGTCGGTAAAATAAGTGATGAAGAAAGGCAAAGATTGATGTCTGAATGTAGAGCTTTTATCGTCGCGGCGGTTGACGAAGATTTTGGGATTACGCCGGTAGAAGCAATGGCTTGCGGGAAACCGGTGATTGCCTATCGTGGTGGAGGATATTTGGAAACGGTAGTTGAGGGAAAAACCGGAATTTTTTTTTACCCTCCTCCGTCCCGCCAAGGCGGGACTTCGGAAGGGCGCGGCGAACCAACAGTTGAATCTCTGGTTGAGGTATTAAAAGAATTTGATCCACAGAAATTTAAGCCGGAAGATTGTCACAAGCAGGCAGAGAAGTTTTCCAAAACTATATTTAAGAAAAAGATAGTGGAATTTTTGGATTCTCACAGATTTAAAACGGATTTACACTGATTTTATGCCTGAGTTACCAGAGGTTGAGACAATTCGCTTGCAGTTAGAACAAAAGATAAAAGGTTTGCGGATAACCGGGGTTGAGGTGTTGAACAGGAAGTCATTCATTGGGGATGTTAGGGATGTTAAGGGGGTTAGGGTAGTTGGCGTAAGAAGAAGGGGGAAAATGGCAGTGATTGAATTCGAAGGTGGTACTTGTTTAGCAGTGCATCTTAAGCTCACGGGGCAACTAATATATCGAGAGAAGAATCAGAAGGGGAAGAAGGTTGAGGGGGGTCAGAAAAGCGAAGGTCCGTTTGCAGTTGAGGAGTTACCGAATAAATTTACGAGGGTGATAATTTCTTTTAATAACGGAGGAAAACTTTATTTCAATGATTTAAGAATGTTTGGGTGGATAAGAGTGGTTAGGGATATTGGGGAGATTGGGGAAGAAAAACTTGGGCCGGAGGCGATAGACGAGAAGAGTTTTACCTTAGATTACTTTCGCAAAATCTTGGCAGAAAGCCGTAAGCCGATCAAATTGGTGATTATGGATCAAGAAAAACTGGCGGGGGTAGGGAATATCTACGCCAACGAGGCACTTTTTGATGCTAGGATTTTGCCGGCGAGAAAGGCCAATGAATTAAGTGCAAAAGATATTAAGATATTAAGAGATTCGGTATTAAGAGTATTGCGGGAGGCAATAGAACATAAAGGCAGTTCGGATAAAGACGAAGCTTTTCGGCAGATAACCGGCGAAAAAGGAACTCATCAAAGCCATCTTCAAGTTTACCGAAAAGGAGGACAAAAGTGTCCGAAGTGCGGAAGGGTTATTAAAAGAATAAGTTTAGGTGGACGGGGAACTTTCTACTGTGAACATTGCCAGAAATGATATTAGATCAACTTACTCTTACAAACTTCCGGAATTATTGTAAATCAGAATTTTCTTTCTCTGCCAAGACCAATCTTATCGTAGGGCCGAATACGAGTGGGAAAAGTAATCTCTTGGAAGCGATTTATTTTTTGGCGACCGGCAAGAGTTTGCGGGTTAAAACAGTGGAGCGCGAAGTGATTAGATACGGGGAGGAGATTTGTAGGGTAATTGGGAATATTAGGGAGATTGGGGATATTGAGGAAGACAAAGGCGAGAAGGGGCTGGAGATTCTCCTGACGTTTGGGGAAGTGAGGGGAGAAAAGGCGGGAAAGAAAAAGTATTTGGTAAACGGGGTGGCGAAAAGAGCAGTGGATTTTGTGGGAAATTTGCGGGCAGTTTATTTCGGGCCAGAGGATTTGCAACTGATTACTGATTCTCCTAGTTTACGAAGAAAATATTTAGATATGGTTTTATCTCAGGTGGACAGAGAATATGCCAGAGCAAGTTTGTCTTATGAGAAAGGATTGCGGTCAAGAAACAAGCTGCTTGAGGAGATGAAGGAAACAGGGAAGGTGGATCGGAGGAGACTTTATTTTTGGGATCAGCTGCTGATTAAAAATGGGAATATCATTAGCGAGGGAAGAAGAGATTTTATTGATTTTTTAAATTCCGATAGGGAGATTAAGGATATTGGTGAGATTGGGGATTTTAGGGTAGAGTACGATATGACTGTAATTTCGGAGGAAAGATTGGTGAAATATAAAGACGAGGAAGTGGCAGCGGGAACGACTTTAGTTGGACCCCACCGAGATGACCTTAAATTCAGAATAAAGGGAGAGGGGGCGAAGGAAGGCGAGGTGGGAAGAGATCTTTCGATATTTGGATCGAGGGGAGAACAGAGACTGGCAATACTTTGGTTGAAGTTGGGAGAACTAGCGTTTATTAAGCAAAGAACCGCCACGTTGCCGGTTTTGCTTTTAGACGATATTTTTTCAGAATTGGATGTTGAACACCGAAAATTGGTCTTTGATTTGATTGGTGGATCACAAACAATTATTACTACGGCGGATGTTGGTGCAGTGGAAGAGAAATGGTTGGAGGGAGTAAAGGTTATTAACTTGACTTGAAGTTTTGCGGAAATTATGCGATTATTTTAAAGAAGTGTACACTCCAAAATTTACTATCACTAACAGAATCCTCCAAAATATCGGGGCGATCGAGGCGTGCCGCGAAGTCATAAATAATGCTCCCTTGATTCCATCTTATGAGAAACAATTTCGGGAGCAAGCTGCTTTATCAACGGTTCATCACGGCACTCACATTGAAGGAAATGAGTTGTCTTTTACTCAGGCTGAGGAAGTTCTGGGAGGAGCAAAAATTGTGGCAGGGCAGCGGGATATTCAGGAGATTATCAATTACCGAAATGTTTTGAAATATCTAGATCAGGAAATTGGGGATATTAGGAAGGTGGGGGAGATTAAATATGCGGAGAAACAGATTCTAAAAATTCACGCGGTCGCCATGGAAAAATTGGTGGATGATGAACAAAAAGGAAAATTTAGAAAGGTGCAGGTAGTTTTGCGTAATGCCCAAACAGGTGAGGTTGTCTTTCGGCCACCACCGGCACCGGAAGTGCCCTACTTAATTGAGGATTTTCTCAGATGGCTTAATTCCAGAGAGGGGAGAGAAGTTCACCCCGTTTTGCGAAGCGCCATTGCCCATTATGTAATTTCTTCTGTTCATCCTTTTACTGATGGAGATGGTCGGACTGCCCGGGGGTTTGCCACTTTAATTTTATTTGCTGAAGGATATGATATTAAAAGACTTTTTTCTTTGGAAGAGTATTTTGATAAAAACGCTTTTGATTATTATGATTCTTTGAGAAAGACCGATTTAACCAATGAAAAAAATTTCATTGAGAGAGATTTAACTGGCTGGTTGGAATTTTTTACCGAAGGTTTAGCAATAGAACTGGCTAAAGTAAAAGAAAAAATAAGAAAGTTGTCAATGGATGATAAAATTAAGGCAAAATTAGGAGGAAAGCAGCTGGCCTTAAATGACAGGCAGATGAGAATTATGGAGTATTTGGAGTCCAAAGGGGCGGCGACGATGAAAGAGCTGAAGCCATTGTTGCCGATGATTTCCGAAGACACGATTTTGCGGGAGCTTTATACTTTGATGAAACAAAAATTAATTAAGAAGAAAGGGTCGAGAAAAGCAGTCCGGTATATTCTTAAGTGACTTAAGTTTATGACTTTTAAGAGACTTTCTGGCTATTTGCAACAACTTGAGCAGAATACTTCCCGTTTAAAAATAACGGAGATTTTGGCGGATCTTTTCAAGGAATGTAAAGAGGAAGAGATTGATAAAGTTTGTTATTTATCTTTAGGTAGGCTATTACCTCAATATCAAGGAATCGAGTTCCAAATGGCCCAAAAGATGATGGAAAAGGCGATTGGGAAGGCGTTTGGTGTGGAAGCGGAAAGGGTGAGAAGGAAGATGAGAGAGAGGGGGGATTTGGGAGAAGTGGGAGAAGAGATAAAAAATCAAAAATCTTCACGCTTCGCAGCAAAGATCAAAACTCAAGAATTATTTGAAGAGGCGAAAGATAAGGGGGATATGGGGAAGATGGGGGTTTTGAGGGTATACGAGAGATTGATGGAGATTGCAAAGGAATCAGGAGAAGGAAGTGTGGAGAGAAAGGTTGAGAAAATGGCGGCTTTACTGCAGGATTTGGATCCGTTGAGTGTTCGCTTTGTGATCAGGATGCCGCTCGGGAAGATGAGACTGGGTTTTTCGGACATGACAGTCTTGGATGCTTTAAGCTGGATGCTGGTGGGGGATAAATCGCTGAGAGCAAAGTTAGAAGACGCTTATAATGTTTTAGCGGATGTGGGAGAGATAGCAAGAAGAGTTAGGAGTGTTGGGGGTATTAGGGGTGTTGGGAAAATAGAACCAAAATTGGGGACGCCGATTTTGCCGGCGCTTTGCCAGAGACTGGGGATGGCAGAAGAAATTGTAGAAAAGTTGGGAGAAATGGCAGTTGAACCAAAATATGACGGGACCAGGTTACAGGTGCACTTAAGTCACTTAAGTAACTTAGGGGCAAGCGGAGTGAGGATATTTACGAGGAATTTAGAGAATGTGACTCATATGTTTCCGGATATTGTCAAGGCCTTGCCAAGGGAGATAAGTGCCAAGGAAGTTATTTTGGATGGCGAGGGAGTAGGGATTGATCCGAAAACAGGCAAATTTTTGCCTTTCCAAGAAACAATAAAAAGAAAAAGGAAACATAAGATTGAGGAAAAAGTAAAAGAAGTTCCTTTTAATTATTTTGTTTTTGATATCTTATATAAAGATGGCGAGAGCTTGATCGGGATGCCTTTTGAACAAAGAAGAAAAATTTTGGAAAAAGTTATCAGACCAGGAGGATTGATTAAAATTTCTCCCCAAATTATTACTAAAGACGCAAAAAAGTTAAGGAAGTATCATGATGAACAAATTGAAAAAGGACTGGAGGGAGTGGTTGCCAAAAAATGGCATTCTCCCTACGAGCCGGGAAGAAGAGGATTTAAATGGGTGAAATTAAAACAAGAAGTTACCAAAAAGGGTGGGGGGTTGGCGGACACCATTGACTGTGTAGTGATGGGGACTTACCGGGGGAAAGGGAAGAGAGCGGGCTTTGGTGTGGGAGCGTTTTTGGTGGGAATAAGGGGAAGAGAAAATATTTTGACGGTTTCCAAAATTGGAACTGGATTGAGTGATGAACAATGGAAGGAACTGAGGATGAGAAGTGAAAGGTGGGAGCTAAAGGAAAAACCAAAAGAATATGAGGTAGATAAAAATTTGTTTCCCGATATTTGGTGTAGGCCAGAGATCGTGGTGGAGATTCAGGCTGATAATATTACCCAAAGCCCGGTTCACACTGCCGGGCTAGCTTTAAGGTTCCCGAGGTTAGTAAGGTTTAGGGAGGACAAGGAAGTTGGGCAGATTACTTCGATTAAGGAGTTGGAAAATCTTTATAAAATTCAGTTTCGGGAGGTGTGAAGCTATCAGATCCTAAGGGTGTGAAGCTACGGGAGGAATATGGAGGTTGTTGCCGATTTGCATCTTCATAGTAAATATTCCCGGGCGGTTTCTTCGCAAATGATGATCCCGGAAATTGCCAAGTGGGCCACCAAAAAGGGGATTGGGCTGGTCGGTAGTGCTGATTGGACCCATCCGCTTTGGCTGGCCGAATTAAAACAGAAGTTGGTTGAGATCGGTGAGGGAGTTTTCGCCTGCAGGCAAGATCTGGCCGGCCCGAAATTTTTGTTAACCACAGAAATTGCCAGCATTTTTAGTCAAGGAGGAAAGATAAGACGCATTCATACGATGGTCTTTGCTCCTAATTTTTCAGTAGTGGAAAAAATTAATGAGAAATTAAGAGGAAGAGGAGCAAATTTACTGGCTGACGGCCGGCCAATGACGGGACTGCCGGTTAAAGATTTAGCGGAAATCGTCTTTTCGGTGTCCCCAGAATGTTTAGTGATTCCATCACATTTATGGACTCCTTGGTTTGGAACCTATGGGGATAAAGGGGGGTTTGATAGTCTGGAAGAAGGGTATGGAAACCTGTCCGGCAATATCTTGGCGATTGAGACCGGTTTGTCTTCCGACCCAGCAATGAACTTCCGGGTAGCGGAGTTGGACAACCGGTCGATTTTATCTTTTTCTGACGCTCATTCGCCTTCGATGTTGGGTCGGGAGGCAACTGTCTTTAAGGTGGAAGACGTAAGTTATCCAAATATTCATCAAGCGATTAAAACCCAACAAATTGCTTATACAATTGAATTTTATCCTGAAGAAGGGAAATATCATTTTACCGGGCACAGGAATTGTGGAGTTAGACAGTCGCCAGAGGAAACAAAGAAACTGGGCGAAACCTGTCCGGTCTGTGGCAAGCCTTTGACGGTCGGAGTGATGCTTCGAGTGGAGGAACTGGCAACACGGACTAAAGAAGAGGCGGCTGGTACCAGTCAGCGACCAAAATTTTTTAAAATGGTGCCTTTGCTGGAAATTTTGGCTGAGGTTTTTCAGTCCGGTTCTCTGAGTAAAACAGTTTTAGAGAAGTATGACTTCTTGGTGAAGCATTTTGGCTCCGAGTTAACCATACTCTTGAAATCGAATCTCGAAGAAATTACCAAAGTGGCCGGTGAGAAGCTGGGAGAAGGAATAAAAAGAGTGCGGGAAGGTAGAATTGTGGTTGACCCGGGATACGATGGCGTTTTCGGAACAGTCAAGATTTGGGGAGCTGAAGAAGGGAAAGACGGGGAAGAGGCGAGAGAGAAGGAAGGGGAAAAAAAGCAGATGAGTTTGTTTAGTTGACAGTGGCATTAAAAAATTAGTATGCTGTTATCATTGAAAGGAGGTGGAAAAAATGGCAGAAGGAAAATCTACTTTTGGCTTAGACAAGAATGTTGCTTGCGCGGTAACCTATGTTTTAGGCTGGGTTTCCGGTTTAATTTTTTTCTTAGCGGAAAAGGAGGATAAAGAAGTTCGTTTCCATGCAGTCCAGGCGATTATCTTGTTTGGAGCTTTGACTATCCTCAGCATGATCCCGGTGATTGGCTGGGCCCTGAGCCCCTTTCTTTGCTTGGCGGGTTTTGTTCTTTGGCTTGTTTTAATTCTTAAGGCATACAAAGGAGAAAAGGTTAAATTATCGGTAATTGGCGATTGGGCAGAAAAATGGGCCGGTAAATAACCAGTGTTATGTTCAAAGACAGGGAGGCGGCAGCCAGGCAGTTAGCAGAGAAGCTCAAAGAAGAACTTTCCCCAGAAAAACTGAAGAAAGCCCTAGTCTTAGCAATTCCCAGAGGCGGGGTAATGATTGGCAGTGTTATTAGAAAAGCGTTAAATTTACCTCTTGATTGTTTAATTACTAAAAAAATTCCCTGCCCCGGCAATGAAGAGTTGGCGATTGGGGCAGTTGGCGAAGGAGGAGTGGTGATTTGGGAGGAGGAACTTTGCCGAAGGCTCAATGTTTCGCCAGAATACAAACAAGAAATTATTAAAAGAAAAGTTGCGGAATTAGAAAAGAAAAGACAAGACTTCAAAGCTGGAAGGAGTGCCGTCCCAATTGCCGGTAAGGTAGCGATCATCGTTGATGACGGAGTAGCGACTGGGGCAACGATGAAGGCGGCGATGGCGGTTCTGAGGAGCTTGAAACCAGAAGAGATTATTGTGGCGGTGCCGGTGATTTCTCAAGATGCGCTCGTGGAGATAAAAGGGAAGGCGGACAAGATTATCTTTTTGCAGTCACCGGAGATGTTTTTCAGCATCGGACAATTTTACGGCAATTTTGAACAGATAAGGGATGAAAAAGTGAGAGAGATTTTAAAAGCATGATTTTGATAGTTGGTTTAGGGAATCCCGGAGAAAAATACGAAAACACTCGGCACAACGTTGGCTTTATGGTGGTAAACAATTTTTTGAAAAAGGCAACCTCGGTTAGAGAGTCAGTTTGGGAGATGGAGACAAAATTTAACGCTTTAATTGCTAAAGGGGGTGAAGATTTGATTTTGGTTAAGCCTCTTTCGTACATGAATGCTTCCGGAGAAGCGGTGGTTAGGATGATGAGGTTTTATAAAATTCCTTCCTTTGGTCTTTATGTGGTTCATGATGATTTGGATTTGCCGTTGGGGAGAGTAAAGATTTCTTATGGTCATGGTTCAGCTGGTCACAAGGGGGTAGAGTCAATTATTAAAAATTTAGGTAATAATTTTATTAGAATAAGGTTGGGCATCGGCAGCGACAAAAAAATCGATAGCCCGGAAAAATATGTTTTATCTAATTTCGAGGAGAGAGAGGGAGTGAAAGTTAGGCGGATGATCAAAAAAGCGACTGAGGTGCTGAGGATGATCTTAAAAGAGGGGGTGGAAAAGGCAGCGGGGAGATTTAATTAAAATGAAAATAAACAATTTAATCAAAATTCTCACTTTTTCCGATGTTATCGTTGTCTCTGGTTGGGGTTTGGTTAATCCACTTTTTGCTGTTTTTGTTAATCAGCAGATTAAGGGCGGTAATTTAGAGCTGATTGGTTTGGCTACGGCTGTTTATTGGGTTGCCAGATCAGTTTTGCAATTGCCCTTTGCCAGGCTGATCGATTCGATCAAGGGAGAGATTGACGATTTTGTTCTGATGGCTACAGGTTCGTTTTTAATGTCTTTAGTCCCTTTTTTATATATTTTTGCTACCAGCGGGATTCATATCCTTCTTTTGCAAGGGCTCTTGGGTTTTGCTTCTGCCATGGTTTCACCCGGTTGGCTGGCGATTTTTACTCGACATATTGATCGGAATATCGAGGCAGAAGAATGGGGTCTTTATAATGCGATGGTCGGTTTAGGAGGAGCGTTAACCAGTGCTTTAGGAGGGTTTCTGGCGGAGAGCTTAGGATTCCGGCCGCTTTTTTTGCTCGTTGGGATAATCAGTGTTTTTGGAACTTCTTTTTTATATTTTGTTTACCAGGATTTGCGAATGGCAGAGAAAAGGGGTTTAACTCCTGATGCCATAAGGATGCCTTAATTATGGTTAATCAACCGCAAAGTTTGGGTGAGATACTGAAGAAATTTGACCCACTCAAGGATAAATATGTCTCCCGAGAGTTTCAGAAATACGGTTATGATTTGGCCATGGAATTAGGCGATCCGGAGCATAAAGCCTTGTACATTAAGATGGCCAAAGAAATTCCTCGGCCAATCCTTGAAAAAGCTCGCTACTTCATCAAAGACGCCAGAGCCAGAAGTAAAGCAAGACTTTTTATGTGGAAGGTGAAGGAACTGAAGAAAATAATTAGTAATTAGCAGTTAGGGGTGATGACAGATTGATCTCCTTCTTTTCTTCTAAAGCGTTGGGGTATTTTTAGTCTTTCCTCAAGTTCGAATAAATTACGATGGAGTTCCCTTATACCATCTTCACCAGTAGTAACATCAACAGAGGAATGGGGTTTAAGTTAAGAGGTATGAGACTTCCATTTGACAATGCGGCCGCATTGCAAAATGGAAGTATTAAATTCTTTCTTAGAGATTCTTAGAAATGATGACGCGACTAAAATCCGCTAAAACAGAATCTAAAAACAGAATTGTAGTTGCTAGTTGATATGGAAGAGAAAGGTGGGGTAAGATGGAATTGTGATATTGCAGAGTGAAATTGCTTCCCACTTGGTAGTAACTTTTGTTTACTTCTTCTTAGTTTCGCTTTTACGGTTGGGGGAATTCGGGAGATTTGGTTGGGGAGGGTTAGGGGTGTTGGGGATGTTAGGGATGTGGACGGGAGCAATTTTAGGAAGTTTCTTTTTAGATATAGACCATTTGCTTTATTGGTTTTTTACTCATCCAGAGGAAGAAGATTCGCAAGAGGCGAGAGAGATGGCGATGGGTGGCACGAGTACCACGGGTATCAAAATTATCACAGGGAAACTAAGGGAACTTTATTGGTTGTTGCGAAAATCTCATGATACCCATACTCGCTTGATTCTGCATTCGCTTATAGGCCAGGCGGTTTTGTTGGTTATGGCGGTCTATCTTTTGACCTCTGGCGGAAGTATTTTTGGTTCGGCTTTTATTATGGCCATTAATCTGCATTTGCTGAAAGACGAGTGGTCTGATTATGCCAAAGACAAAAATCACTTAGCCAACTGGCTTTTCTGGCAAATTAGCGACCCAAAAGCCAGAAGGTATTTGAGAGAGTATTTAGTTGGGGTGAGCTTAGTGTTTTTGCTGTTAACAGGGTTGCTGATCTAAACAAATTTGAATTTTTATGGCAACGCCGATTAATGTCATTAAGGCTTCGGGAGAGGTAGAGCCCTTTTCTGAACATAATGTAATTTCTTCTTTGCAACGGGCAGGAGCCTCAAGGGAGTTAGCAGAGAAAATCGTGGCCCAAGTTAAACCCCATCTTTACCAAAATATTCCCACTTTTGAAATTTATTCGGCGGTGATGAGGATTTTGAAAAAAGAGCAAAGAAAGTTAGCCGAAACTTACAATTTGAAAAAAGCGATTATGGATTTGGGACCAACCGGTTATCCTTTTGAGAAATTCGTGGCCGCGGTTTTATTGGCCAACGGTTATAAAGCAGAAACGAATAAAATTATCTTGGGGAAATGCGTTTCTCATGAGGTGGATATAGTGGCGGAGAACAAAGAAAAATATATGATCGAGTGTAAGTTTCATTCAACGCCCGGCGTCAAAACTGATATTAAAGTGGCTCTT
>Ga0172363_10001440_pt1 | contig 19172 bp, 18 predicted proteins | sample LakKivs2_kivu2a2_FD_114541 | JGI IMG/M metagenome (GOLD analysis project Ga0172363, IMG submission 114541) | Sediment microbial communities from Lake Kivu, Rwanda - Sediment s2_kivu2a2 | ecosystem: Environmental > Aquatic > Freshwater > Lake > Sediment | place: Rwanda: Western Province, Lake... | reverse complement strand
TGGCTACGCCTTCAAGGCCGACATAATCTCCCCAGCCTCGCGGCGTCGCCGCCTCTATAGATATTCGTCTCTTGATGTTCGGAGGCAGGATGCTATCCCGGTACTCCAGAGGTTCGCTGTTGAATAACTCCCAGGAGGGCAGCGAAACAACACGCGCGGCGATGCCATCATCCTGTAGCTTCAGTCCGGCATCGAGGGCGACGTGCACCTCAGAACCGGTGGCGATGATGATGACGTCGGGAGGGTTGCGAGCTTCCCAAAGAGTATAGCCGCCCCTCCGCACGCTGCTGGCGGGGGCAAGTCTGGTGCGGTCGAGCACCGGCAGCTTTTGACGGGTCAGGACCAGTGCGGTCGGTCCGTTGCGTCTCTCGACGGCTATCCTCCATGCCTCGGCGGTTTCAGTAGCGTCTGCCGGACGCAGAGTCACAAGGCGAGGAACCGCGCGGAGGCCCATGAGCTGTTCCACAGGCTGGTGGGTCGGCCCATCCTGTCCCAGCCCGACAGAGTCGTGAGTGAAAATGTAGATGACCCGAATACCCATTAGAGCGGCAAGACGTACGGGCGGACGCATGTAATCATAGAAGATCAGGAAGGTGCCGGTGTAGGGGATGGCGCCTCCGTGAAGCGACATCCCGCCGGCAATGGCACCCATGGCATGTTCTCTGACGCCGAAGTGCATATTATGGTCGACGTACTGATCGAAGCCGTAAAAGTGGTCCTTCAGCAAAGTTACGGTAGATGGTGCGAGGTCGGCCGAACCACCGGTGAAGCTGTGCAATCTCTTAACGATGGCATTCATTACCTGTCCGGAGGCATTACGGGTAGCCATCGGCGCCGTCTGGTTATTGAACAGGTCCGACAAGCCCTCGTCCCATAGAGGGGGCAGGTCGCCGCCGAGGTCCATCTCAAGTTGTTTGGCTTCGTCAGGGAAAGCCCCGCGGTACTCTTCGAACCTGGCTGCCCATTCCCTCTGCCAGCGCTCGCCTCGTTCCACGGCCTTGCGGCAATGCGCCAGTACTTCCGCTGGCACGGTAAAGGGTTCTTCATAAGGCCATTGCAGGTTCTGCTTGGCTAGTTTCACCTCTTCTCCGCCCAAGGGTTCACCGTGAGCGGCGGCTGTTCCTGCCTTGTTAGGGCTGCCGTACCCTATGATCGTATGACAGATAATCAGCTTGGGGCGCGTCCGGTCAAACCAGGCTTCGCGCAGAGCCGCGTCGACGTTACCCATATCCATGGCATCGATAGGGCCGATGACATACCACCCGTAGGCCCGGAACCGTTCCGGTACATTCTCGGCAAATGCGACACTGGTATTTCCCTCGATAGATATGTCATTGTCGTCATAGAGAACGGTCAGCTTCCCCAGTTTTAGAGTTCCGGCGAGTGAAGATGCTTCGGAGCTGACACCTTCCTGGAGGTCACCATCGGAAGCGATGACGTAGGTATTGTGATTGATGATTTCATGTCCTGGTCTGTTGAACTCTTCAGCGAGCCGTTTTTCCATTATTGCCATGCCGACCGCGTTGCCAAAACCCTGACCCAGCGGGCCGGTGGTGGCCTCAACCCCGGGAGTTAAGCCGTACTCCGGATGACCGGGAGTACGACTGCCCCACTGCCTAAAGCTCTTGATGTCATCAAGGGTCAGGTCATAGCCGGTGAGATAGAGCAACGAATACAACAGCATCGAAGCGTGCCCGCAAGAGAGCACGAAGCGGTCTCTGTCCGGCCACCTCGGGTCTTTGGGATTGTGTTTCAGGAAACGGTCCCACAGCACGTATGCCATAGCCGCCGCTCCCATGGGCGTGCCGGGATGGCCGGACTTCGCCCTCTCTACTGCGTCCGCCGACAGGAAACGTATCGTATTGACACACAGTTTGTCGAGAGAAGAGTAGTCACGGTTCATGTTTCCCCTTCTTCGATTGCTGCGTGATAAGTTGCTCCAAAACCTTAACATCGCTGTGCTCGGTATCTTTCGCGCTGTAGATCAGCGTAATAGTCTCGCGGCGGGCGCGCCGGGCAATATCCTCGAGAAGTCCGGTCTTGTCGGGCGACGATAATTCTTTGATGTATCGCTTCCTGAATTCCTCCCATTTTTGCGGGTCGTGTCCAAACCAGGTTCTAAGTTCGGTACTTGGCGCCAAATCCTTAAGCCATTCATCAACGCGAGCTTCGGATTTGCTCACGCCTCTCGGCCACAGTCTGTCGATCAGTATTCTTTTGCCGTCGGTACTCTCCACGGGCTCATAGGCCCTCTTTAGCTTCAGCACTTCAGAGCCTCCCCAGTTAATCTGTGTCCTGACCCGGAACAACTCAGCACCGAGACATGCACACAACCTGTGGATGATGTATTGATGGTTTTCGTCAAGGCCCTTAGACTCTGTGCTTATTCGTTTCGCTTTATTTAAGCAGTCAGACCATTTAATAGGCACAAAAAATCGCGCGGATTTATAACAAATTCGTGTCATTTGAGGCATAAATGCCGAAAGAGTTTTGTTATTTGGGCACGAAATGGGAATACCATTGGAGGTATATTTCCCTCTGGTGTGATGAACGTTTCTGCAGAGAATGTGTGAACAGAAAGGGCAGAGTCTGTTGTGCATAATATAATCTGCGTTCAAATCAAAGCCAGGAAACAACATGAACCGGCATCTATACCCATTTGGGGTGACCGCTGGCTCAGTCGGTATTGACTTGATGAACTCGGGCTTGGAGCGTCAGGCTCCGAACTCCAGGATATTCGCTCGCACGTGGGGGTGCGCAGGCGGAAAGGTTACATAATACTCAGGCGACTCAGCCCACGATTTTGGGAGAGAATACGTACACAGTTGTGGTCTTGAGCTTTCGCCTCAGCAAGGCGAGCTGCGGTCTGTATATCCGGATCCTTCGTTCTTCGCAGGTGACCGGCATATCGAGCGTCCTGGATACGATTTTCTCTTCGGCTGTCCCTTCGCATATTATGGCTGCCTCGGCCTGGTCCGGTCCCAGCTCTATTAGCATGGGCAGCGCCAGCGCCTTTTGTTCGTCAGGGTCCAGTATGCTTGCCAGGTATTCCAGTTCAGCCTTCTTGAATAGGTGGCTGCTGCCATCGTGACACGGCACGCGAGGGTATTGTTCGTTCAATAGGACTGATAGTCGCTCCTGGTTCCTGGGCAAGCCGGCATTGACGATTCTGAGTTCGCCTCTGACGCACTCCTGGAGCATTCTCTCGTAGGGAGACTGTTTCGCTTCGTTCTGCAATGACCCGGGCATGGGACTATCCTCGGGCGACCAAGACTTTAACGCGTTTCAGTCGCGCCTTCTCTTCCCTGTCTCTTTCCTCAAACTTCATATTCAAGTAGCCGATGGTCGCCTGCAGCCCTGGAATCACCACGTACTCCAAGGCGTTCGTTATCCTTTTGGTCCTGTTGATTTCCATGGCCAGCAGTTCGAAGTTCCGCTGAAGCTCGGCCAGTTCTACGGCTGCTTTGAGGCATTCTTCGGACAGCTGCGCAGCACGGTCCAGCCACGATGAAGTGTCAGCGAGGCTGTATCCCTTCATGGACTTGCCGTCTCCGGTCAGCTGGAAAGACGGAATTCGCACGCCGGCTATATTCCGCGAGCCGGCGACAACCTTCAAGTCCGTCTCGGTCGCCGTCAGTTCCTTTCCCATGGCTATGTACCCATGATACCCGGCGGCGATGGACAGCGCCCTGTAGAGCCGAGAAGACGCGTCACGCAGCCTGTTCTTGGCTTGGAGCGTGTCTCTTGCCGTCTGCAGGAATTCCATAGTCAGTATGGAAAGCCTGTCTTTTACTATCTTTTGCACCCTCTGCGCGAGGGAAAGCCTGCGTTTGAGCTTAACAAGCTCGATTTTTGTGGGCCTTACTTTAATCAGTTCCGGCATTTATCTTCGTTTATTGTCACTTGCGATACTTGGGGAGATACCTTTTGATCAACTCCTCTTTAATCAGTTTCAAATCCTCTTCAGGCAGCGCGGAGAACAGTCCCCAGGCTATGTCCAGGGTCTCTTCTACGGTTCTCTTCTCCCATTCACCCTGAGAGATGAATTTCCTCTCGAACTCATCGGCGCTGGCCAAGTACGTTTTGTCTCTCTCGCCCAGTGCTTCGGCACCGATAATGGTGGATATCTCTCTGAGATAGGACCCTTCAGCATAGGCAGAGTAAGACTGCATGAAGACGTTGTTGTGGTCCTCCCTGGTCTTGCTGGGGCCGATACCCTCCTTCATCATTCGGGAGAGCGATAAGAAGACTTCGATGGGCGGATATATTCCTTTCCTTTCCAGGTTTCGCGACAGGACGATCTGTCCCTCGGTTATGTAACCGGTAAGGTCGGGTATGGGATGCGTTATGTCATCGTCAGGCATGGTCAGAATGGGCATTATGGTTACCGAGCCTTCTTTGCCGGAAATCCTGCCCGCCCTCTCAAACATCGTGGCCAGGTCGGTGTACATATATCCGGGATACCCTCTTCTCGACGGTATCTCTTCCCTCATGGACGATAGCTCACGGAGAGCTTCGCAGTAGTTGGTCATGTCGGTGAGTATGACGAGCACGTGCATGTTCAGTGTCCACGCCAGGTATTCAGCTGCTGTCAAAGCCAGCCTAGGCGTTGATATTCTTTCGATGGCAGGGTCCGATGCGGTATTAATGAAGGCCACCGTTCTCTCCAGTGCGCCCGTTCTCTCGAGGTCTCTGATGAAGAAGGAAGCATCATCGTAGCTGATGCCGATAGCGGCGAATACAATTGCGAATTTCTCAGCCTTGCCCTTGACAGTTGCCTGTCTGATTATCTGGGCGGCGATCCGGTTATGAGGCAGGCCCGAGCCGCTGAATATCGGCAATTTCTGCCCTCTGACCAGTGCGTTCAAGCCGTCTATCGCGGAGATTCCCGTTTCGATAAACTCTGCCGGAGGCATTCGCAGCGCCGGGTTGATCGGTTCACCATTTATATCCAGATAATCCTCAGGAATCAGGTCGGGGCCGCCGTCTAGCGGCTTTCCCATCCCATTGAAGATTCTGCCCAAGATATCGGTAGATACCGGCAGTTTGAGGGTCTCCCCTTTACACCGTATGGTGCTTCCCACGAGATCGACCTCGCTGACGCCGCCAAACACCTCGACTATGGCGGCATCTTCGCTGATATCTATGGCCTGACCGCTCTTGACCTCGCCGTTCCCGAGCCGGACATCGACCATCTCGTTGAATTTGATGCCGGGTATGCTTTCAGCTATCAGCAAGGAGCCCCTGGCTTTGCTGATTGCCTTCCCTTCTTTGACATAAAGTGAGGAGAAATCCATAGAAACCCTCCTTATCTCAGGCAGCGCGTTTGCCTGTCACCAGGCTCTTTTCCATCTCCAACCATAGTTCCTTCGCGCTCCTCTCAAAGTCCTCGTTCGGCACATCCTTCATCCTGGATATTCTGTAGACCATTGGCGATGAACGTATGGTGTCAATCGTTGCTCCTGAGTTCAGCATGTCCTGAGCCAGTTCGTGAAATCTCATTATGGTTTTGAGCATGAGGCCCGCTTTGACCGGCGCGCAGTACGTGTCGGCCTCGTTATACGCACTCTGCTGAAGAAAGTCCTCGCGTATCATCCTGGCGGTAAGGAGCAACAGCTTGTCTCCCTCGGGCAAGGCTTCAGGGCCGACGAGCCTGACGATTTCCTCCAGCTCGGCCTCCTGCTGCAGTATCCTCAAGGCCCCTGCCCTGGTATTCTCCCATCCGGGATCGTGCTGATTCCACCAGTCTTTCACCGCGTCCACGTAAAGGCTGTAACTGGTAAGCCAGCTTATGGCGGGGAAATGTCTTCTGTTGGCCAGCGAGACGTCCAGTGCGTACAAGGCGTCTATGATTCTGAGCGTGTTCTGGGTTACGGGTTCACTGAAGTCGGCCCCCGGCGGACTGACGGCGCCGGCGACCGTCACCGAGCCTTCTCTTTTCGGACCGCCCAGACACTCGACCATTCCGGCCCTTTCATAGAACGAGGAGAGTCGAGAGCCCATATATGAAGGAAACCCTTCCTCTCCGGGCATCTCCTCCAGTCTGCCGCTCATTTCCCTCATAGCTTCAGCCCATCTCGAAGTCGAGTCAGCGACCAGCAGAATGTCGTAACCCATGTCCCTGAAATACTCGGCCATAGTTATGCCGACAAAGATGCTTGCCTCCCTGGCCACGACAGGCATGTTGGAGGTATTGGCTATAAAGATCTCCTTCTCCTGCAGCAGTCGCCCGGAGTTGGGATCCTTGAGTTCCCTGAAACTGCTGAGCACGTCCGCCATCTCGTTACCCCTCTCACCGCAACCCACGTATATGTTCAGGTGCGTCTGGGCCCATCTGGCCAGCTGCTGTAAGGCCACGGTCTTTCCGGTGCCGAACCCACCGGGTATGGCGGCCTTGCCACCGAGGGCCAAGGGGAACATATAATCCATAATCCGCATGCCGGTGGTAAGCAAGCCGGAAGGGTCCGACCTCTGCTTGTACGGCCGAGGCTTTCTTACCGGCCAATCTTGCATCAAGGTGAGTTCTTTTACCTCACCGTTGTATTCCAGAAATGCTACAGGCTCCTCGACTGTGTAGTCGCCGTGGCGTATCTCTTTGATGGTGCCTTTGACTCCGACCGGCACCATTATCTTGTGTTCCACCAGATTTGTCTCGGGCACGGTTCCTATTATGTCGCCTTGACTGACGGCATCGCCGACCTTGACGGTAGGTGTGAACTGCCATTTCTTGTCGCGAGGAAGCGCCGAAGCCTTGGCGCCGCGTTTCATGAAAGCACCGATATTCTCGCCGAGCGCGAGCAGAGATTTTTGCAGGCCATCATAAATAGAACCCACGAGGCCCGGGCCCAGCTCCGCACTCAGTACTCTTTCCGTTCCTCTCACCACCTCGCCCACCTTCAGCCCCAGAGTATCCTCGTGTGCCTGAATTATGGCCCTGGTGCCCTCGAGCCCTACTATCTCGCCGACGAGGCCTTCTTCGCCTATCTCGACAACCTCGTAAACCTGGGCCCCTCTCATGTCGTCGGCGACAACCAGAGGACCTGAAACTCTCCATATTCTGCCCATGTCTCTATTCTCCTATTCTGGCCGCAGCGTCAAATCTCTATCTCGAAACCTATGGATTCCCGGATGAGGCCCCGGTAGAATGCCCTGGTGTCCGGGTATTTTGTGCCGAATTTGGATGGGACCTCCACAATTACTGCAGATGCGCCCTTCTTTTTTCTGGCCTGGCTCACGATGTCCTCAACATACTTCGTGTAATCCTCCAGCATGATTACTACGCCAACACCGGGTTCGGCCAACAGGGCGGCTAGAGCCTTCCTCACATTTTCGGCGGCATCGTGAACGTCCTTTATCATATAGTGCCTGCTGATGCCTGCCAATCTCAGGGCATTGACCAGCTCTTCGTCTCCGATAACGGCTATGTCCAGCTCTCTTATTGGCATCACGTCACAGCACCAGATAGTTCTTTATTTCCTGAACAGAAGCGCCATCGACTACGGTCTTCAGGACCAGCCGCAAGTTTCGTATCTCGATCTCTTTAAGGACTAAATACCAGGCCATCACCAGGGGAGATAGAGCCCTAGGTGACAGGATGCCCCTGAGCATCTCAAACTTGTGCCTGTCGATGATCTCATCTACGGTGGTGATATTCTTGTTCTTATCGTAGTTGGTGGCCACTTCGAGGGCTATTTGCTGATAGTGACTATCTTCCAGTTTGGACGGTATGTCGGCAATCTTGAGCGACAGTAGTTCTCTGATTGTCCTGTCTGTTATTCTGTATCCGCCGGCAATAACGAATTCGGCCGCATCGTGCCCCATCCCGCGGATTATGGCCCTAGAGGCAATCTGCAGGTTTGCCAGGTCTATGACCAAGCCAAAGGCCTGGGCAAGTGCGGTACCGTCCTTTATTCTCCTGGTCATGTTCAGCAAATTCTTGTAGTATTCGCCATCCAATCGGGCCTCGACAATGAGCCCCGACTTCGCGCTTTTGTCCGTCCTGTACTGCTCCAAGGCAGGCACATAGTCTGCCAGTTTGCACGTAATCAACACCTGGATGATGTCGTCGATGTTCTCCGCACCGAAGAGCTTATCCAGTGAGTCGTTGTTGTGGATAATCCCTACGGGTATCCTGGCAGGTTTTTCACCACCTGACAGCGTCTGCAGAACGGCTTTGATATTGGAGACGTCGTACTTGACAATAAATGCTTTAGATACTTCGAGCACATCTTGGGGCAGGAAGTGGAACGATTCCACATAACTGATGCGCCCGGCAAGATAGCGCCAAAGATACTCATCCAGATCGTCAAAGGTCTTGACGGGAGATTCCTCCAAGTAGCTTCCGATATCGGTCTCTCTGATGACCGCGAGCGCGTCCTGCAGGTTCGAAGCCCCTGCCATTTTATCTATATGCTCGGCAGTGACGGTTTTGGGTTCCTCCCCTTTCAGGAACGCAGAGATAAACGCGTATTTCGGGTAAAGCACGACACTCCCTCTACGGCGCCTTGAAGAGCTCTTGGCTTATCCGGGGCAATAGCTTCGGCAGCACCATCTCGAGCCTGGTCTCGTAGGTGTTGTCTATGCGGAGTTTTCCTTCGGAATCCTCGGCGATTACGCCGCCCAAGCAGTCAAATTCCCGGACCTCCGATATTCTGCCAGACAGTTCGCTGTCCCCTTTGAGAAGCTTCCTGGCAGCGTCCACGTCTTTCGGGGCGACGTAGATCCTGCCTTTGTGACCGCCGAGTCCTGCCACTGCTTCCCGGACCAAGTTGAGAAAGGGGCCTTGCTCAATCTGGATTCGAGAGAGTTCCTTCCGCGCGCCATCAGTGATTTTGGCTATTGCGTCCGCTTTGGCAGCGGACGTCTGCTGGCGCGCCTTGATGGAGGCCTGGGCCAGTATCCTGGCGGCCTCTCCTTCTGCCTCCGCCAGCAATCTGGCTTTCTCCTGCTCGAACCTCAGCTTTCGCTGCTTCCCGGCTTTGTCTATCTCTTGTTTAGCCTTCTCTTCGGCTTCTTTTATTATGTTATCAGCGTCCAGCTTGACCTTGCTGACAACGGCCTCACTTACCTTTTCCATGTCTGTGCCTTTAGAAGAGCTTCAACAGGGCGAAGGACATTATGGCGAATACAAGTCCGAATACGCCTATCAACTCCACGAACACGGCCAGCATCATGGCGTTGGTCAGTATCCGACCCTTGGTCTTGGGCAACATCGAGATACCTGAAGCGCAGACAACGCCCTGATATGCTCCGGAGAATGCTTCGGCGGCGCCCGTTATGATGCCGATGCCCAGTACTGCAAGGCCCAGATTACTATCGGCGAGTTTGGGAATAACAGTCGTCAGAATGAGTATCAGTGTTATGAGGCCGTAGAAGGTCTGAGTCATGGGCAGCGAGGCGAGAAGGATGACGTTTCTGAGCTGCCCCGGTTCCTCAGAGAGGGTAGCCGCACCGGCCGAGCCGGCGATGCCGATGCCTATTGAGGAGCCTGCCAAGCCGCCGGCCAACGCTATGGCGCCTCCGACGACTGCCAGGGCTTCGGGACCGATTAGCATTTTACACCTCCTTAGTCGAATTCTTGACTGCGTTCACACTTTGACGGATACGGGTCGGGCCTTCAAACGAAACGGGCTGTACGCCCTGCCACCCCCTTCGAAGAACTTGAACAGGAACTCCACGAAGCACAGCCTTAGTGAATGGACGAAACATGTTATTCCGGTAAGGACCAGGTTAAGAAGGTGTCCGAAAAGCAAGACCAGCAGGAATATCAGGCTGCCGATGATGAGCCGGGCTACGCCGGCAGGTACCATGCCGCGCAGCAAGTCCGCCATCAGGTTAAAAGCGTAGGCAAGATAGAACGTGGCCAGCCCTACGCCGGCCAACCTGGCATATGACATAACATCGCCCAGTATACCGGTAACGTCGAACAGCCAGAAGATACTGCCCAGGAATGGGCCTCTCTCCATAATGGCCGCAGCAACAATCAATATCAGGCCAAAAGCGGCAACAAATATCAGATATGTGTACATCGGTGCGGTCAGTAGAGGAAGGGTCATTCCCAGTATGACATGCATGATATAAGGGATGGCCCCGATTTCAAGCAGAAACAGCCCGGCCTTGGCGGGCACTACCGGTTTCTGCTTCTCTTTTATGCCTTTAATGAGTGCGAGCACATGAGCCACGTTCACGTGGACCAGACCTATTATCAAAGACAGTCCTATGAAATACACAGGACTTGACAGCCAGTGATGAATTGTCTCAGAGATCGTCAGACTTGTTATTCCGAAAAACGTGTAGAAATCCCCCAGGTAGCTTCCCGTGAGGAGGCCTATGACAAGGCCCACGCCGCCGCTTACGTAGATTATCCTCTGGAACAACCTGAAGCCCTCAGACTGTGGGTCATCGGTGAGAATTCGCAGCCCGAAGCGAGCAAACAGTATGAGGAGGGCGGCATAAACTACATCTCCCAGCATAATGCCGAAGAAGAAGGCGAACGAGTAAGCTATAACCGGGGTGGGATCCCACTCGTTATATTTCGGAGTACCGAACAGGTTGACAATGACTTCGAACGGTTTAACGGCGGTCGCATTCCTCATCCTTGTTGGTGGCTGTTCCGCTCGCTCCGGCTTCCTCGCGTCTACGAACACGTAGCGTATTTTTTCCTTGAGTTCAGAGAATACGTTGCCGACGGTATGCTCCGGAATCCATCCCTCTATTAACCTGACGTATTTCGCCTCTCCAGCCCTGGCCAAGACAGCCAGCCTTTCTGTTTCTGCCGACAGCGCCTCTCTGAAAAGGATGAGGGTCCTCAGGTTCTCCCTGGTCCGGGTTTCGATCTCAGTGCGAAGCTTAGCCGCTTCCTCTTCAAGGTTGTGAATCTGAGCCCTGGATACCCCGATAAACTCTGTCAGAGCCAAATCCTCTTTCGGTATCGGGAGAACCCTACCGCCGCCATCTTTGACCGCGGATTCTATCGTCTCCAAATCGGTAGCTTTGGCAATGGCGTACAGGACGGTCTCGTCTTCTACGGGCGTTACAATATTCTCAAGCAGCCGATCTTCGAATCTGGCGCGCGCGGCCGCAAAAAGCTCGCCGGGAAACACGAAGACCCGCGAGAACAAGTAGCTGCCGGAGAAATTCAGATCCCTCAGCCTGATATCGGCCCCCTGTCCCAGGGAACCGAGATACCTGCCTAAGTCTGCAAGCTCCTTTGTCTGTTCGTCGAGCCGGGCCGCTCTTTGATGCATGTTGCCAAGCCTGGTACACAGCGTCCTGACTTCGCTGTCAATCTCGGACAGAGGCTCGTTGTATATGACCTCCATGCCTTCACCGACGAGCACCCGCTCTCCCCTGGGAACATAAGTCAGTACGTCGTTGATGCTGGCCAGGAGTTCGGCGACCTCCTTTCTCTCCCGCTCAAAGGCTTCCTTGTCGACAGGCTTCAGTTCTTCGGTTTCCTCGACGTGAAGCACGCCGGCCGTGTGCAGAGTCTTGAGGGTCTGGGTAGAGTAGTCCTTGGGAGTCATTACCCTGACCTTGACCATCGGATCAGGAGTATTGACCACTACGGCGGGCATGTCAGCTCTGCCCCCTCACAATGTTGACCAGGAGGTCCGTGATTTCTTTCGCTTTCTTATCGGCACTGGCGCTGATTTCAGCCGATTTGCTTTCCGAGTCCTTGATTCTCTTGCCGGCCTCTACCTTTGCATTACTGACAATCTTCTGGCACTCGGCCTTCACCTCATCGAGCGCCAGTTCAGAGGAGAGTACCCTCTTAGCCTCGTCCCTGGACTGAAGAACGATCTCGCTGGCCTTTGCCCTGGCCTGTTCGAGTATGCCTTCGGCCTGGACCTCAAGGGCCTCTACACTGCTGGTGATTTCTTTGGCCATACCACAGCTCCTTGATAGTTTATCGTGCCTGTACCGGACGTTTGTGTGTAAGCTGTCATGGAAAACGGGTGGATAGTCATTTCAGCGGTCAACGATTGGTTATTCCCGTGATTATATCAGAGCGGCCAGTCCTTGCCAAGATTCGTAAGCGCAATCATCCAGCACGCGTAAAGAGCTTCTGAGTTTGTTATTGCAGTAGAATGCTTTATAATTCGAAATATGAGGGTCCGACGTCTACACGAATGGGATGTGAGCGTTGCGCGAGCAAAAGAAATACAGCTGAGCCTGTCAAAGAGCGTCATAGCTGAGAATCCAGTCTCCGACGTGCGCCTGGTTGCCGGTATCGACATATCTCCTCCCGACGCCCGCGGTGTAGCAACAGGAGCCGTAGCAGTTCTCGACTATCCCGGTCTTAACACGGTCGAGGTGAAAACCGTCGAAGCCAAGATCACGTTTCCCTATATTCCGGGCCTGCTGTCTTTTCGAGAGACTCCGCTGATTCTGGCCGCCTGTGAGAAACTGAACAATGTTCCGGACCTCGTTCTGATTGATGGCCAGGGGGTTGCCCATCCCAGGAAAATGGGGTTGGCCTCGCATGTCGGGCTCTTCCTTGATGTGCCGACTATCGGCTGCGCAAAATCCATTCTCTGCGGCCGGCACGGGCCGTTGGGCGAGGAGGCCGGCTCTCAGGCGGAACTGCGTGACGAGACCGGGGTGATCGGGGCGGCCCTGAGGACCAGGCAGGGAGTCAGACCTGTGTATGTTTCCGTGGGCCACAAAATCGACCTGGCGTCCGCCCTGCACTGGGTGATGGAGTGCTGCCGCGGCTACAGACTTCCCGAACCCGCCCGTCTGGCTCATTTCGCTGCCGCAGGAAAGCTGACGTCCGAGTCGGTGCCCGGGGCAAAGTCACTTAGTTAGGGAGTATTCAGGATGCAAGAAGAGAAGGGAAATCTGGAAACTCTGCTTCGCCAAATCTCAGATATCATGGTGCATCTTTGACATTCCGGGCAAGGAAAAAGAAATCGCCGGGATAGAGCTAGAATCAGGTCAGCCTGATTTCTGGAATGACTCCGTCCGAGCTCAAGCTGTGATGCGGAGCCTCAGGAGCAAAAAGAATCTGGTCAGCAGCTGGCGCGGGCTGGAGAAAAAGGCTGGCGACCTTCAGGAGATGATGAGTCTGGCCAGTGAAGAGGGAGACACGTCTCTCAATGAAGAGATACAGCTGGAACTGGGGAAGCTCCAGTCTCGTTTTGAGCAGCTAGAAAGCCAGCAGTTTTTCACGGGCGAGTACGATAGTCGAAACGCTATGCTTGCCCTTCACGCCGGAGCCGGAGGCACCGAGTCCCAGGACTGGGCCAACATGCTGCTGAGAATGTATCTGAGATGGGCGGAGCGACACGACTACGAAGCAGAAGTTCTGGATACATCCCCGGGAGAAGAGGCCGGTATCAAAAGCGCCGTCGTAGAGATTAGAGGGGACTACGCGTACGGGTATCTCAAAGGTGAGCACGGGGTGCACAGACTGGTGCGGCTTTCTCCGTTTGATGCCGACCATGCCCGCCACACATCGTTTGCGCTGGTGGAAGTGCTCCCCGAAGCGGAAGAGGCAGTGGATATGAAAATAGACCAGGACGATCTGAGGATAGAGACTTTCAGGTCCAGTGGTCCCGGCGGGCAACACATGCAGAAAACGAGCAGCGCCGTGAGGATAACTCACATACCTACGGGCCTGGTGGCTGCGTGCCAGGGCCAGAGGTCACAACACCAGAACAAGGAGGCCGCCTTAAAGGTGCTTTATTCCCGGCTTCTCGAGCTTGACCGCGAAAAGAAGGAAGAGGAGAGGGCCAAGCTGAAGGGGGAGCGTATCGAGGCGGCGTGGGGAAACCAGATCAGAAGTTATGTTCTTCACCCCTACAAGATGGTGAAGGACCACCGGACCGATTATGAGGTACACGACGCAGAAGCCGTATTGGACGGAGAACTGGATGGCTTTGTCACGAGTTATCTGCGGTCCAGAGTAGGGAAATGACTAAATACGCCGGTCTAGTAGCTTTGATTCTTGTTCTTTTCGCAGGCCCTTCCCTTGTGGCGGCCCAGGATGGGATCACGGTCACGGCCAACAACGTGGAGGTGGATTTCCCGGGACAGGCCGTGTTCACCGTTCAGGCCGAGAGCCCGGCAGAAATCGTTGACGTTCGCCTTGATTACCGGGTAGATAAGATGAACTATGCGGACGTTATTAGTGAGGGGTTGGCCGATTTTGTTCCGGGGGAGGAGGTAGACGCCAGCTGGACATGGGATATGAGAAATGCGAGTCTGCCGCCCGGTGCGGAAGTTACGTACTGGTGGAGGATCAAGGATGCCGCGGGGAATGAGCTGGAAACTGCTGCTGAGGTGATGCAGTTCGATGACGACCGCTACACATGGCATAGCCTGACTGCCACCGTGCCGCAGGTCGGCGAACTGACCATGTACTGGTACCAGGGGACAGATTCCTTCGCGCAGGAACTGATGGATGCTTGCGAGGAAGGACTTGCCACGCTGACGCAGGATATCGGCGCCTATCCGGAAGGGGCCATCAAGATATACGTTTATGCCTCCTCGAGCGACCTACAAGGGGCTATGATTTCGTCGAACGCCTGGAGTGGCGGCGTCGCGTTTATGGATTTTGGCATTATCGCCATCGGCATCGCGCCGAGCCAGCTCGATTGGGGGAAGGGTGCCCTGGTGCATGAGCTGACCCATCTCGTTGTTCGCGAGGCAACCTTCGGCCCGTACGGACAGCTTCCGATTTGGCTCGACGAAGGGCTGGCCATGTACAACGAGTGCGTGGTTGACCCTTCTCTGATTGCTTCTCTAGAAGAGACCGTTGCGGCGAGCGACCTCATTTCGGTCCGGACCCTGTGCAGCCCTTTCTCCGCGTATTCCGATAAAGCTTATCTTTCCTACGCCGAGAGCTACAGCATTGTGAAGTACCTTCTGGACAATTACGGGCAGGAGAAGATGCTCGCTCTACTGTCTGCAGTGAAAGAAGGCAGTACGTACGATGAAGCCTTCAGCCAGGTCTATGGTTTCGATATAGACGGGCTCGATGCCAGTTGGCGGGCAGCCCTGGCAGCGGAGGCAATCGAACCGGAGGCGCTGGCAGGTGCGGCTTCGACGACGTCATTCCCCACTCCCCTGGTTGCCGTGCTGGCCGGGTTGGCGATAGGGCTGGCTTCGTGGGGTGGGCTCTATCTGGAGAGACGGAGCTGGCGAAGACCATCTGAAAGGTCAGCTTCTCGACGTAAGCCATGAAAGACTCTTTTACCGTTAGAGATATGCCGCGCGGCGAACGCCCCAGAGAGAGACTGCTCAAGCTGGGCAGCGAAGCTCTTTCGGCGCAGGAAGTGCTGGCCCTGATTCTGGGACGAGGGATCAAGGGTGAATCAGTGATGGTGACCAGCCAGAATCTTCTGAGCCGGTTTGGAAGTCTCAAGGATATTGCCAATGCCTCTATTGAGGAACTGACTCAGACCCGGGGCATCGGGGTGGCAAAAGCGGCACAGATCAAGGCCGCCCTTGAATTGAGCAGGAGGCTGGAAGCTGATGACGGCGAGACGCTCAAACGCGTGCTCAAGTCACCGAGGGACGTGGTGGCTGTGGCGAGGGGCGAATTGAAAGGGAAGAAGAAGGAGCATTTTCTCATACTGTGCCTGGACACCAGGAACAGGCTGATAAATCGCAGGCTTGTTTCCATGGGGAGCCTGGACACGAGCATCGTCCATCCCCGTGAGGTGTTCAAGGAAGCGGTGTCTTCCTGCGCCGCCTCGGTGATTTTCGCGCACAATCATCCTTCGGGCGATCCCGAACCGTCCAGGGAGGATATCGAGCTGACCAAGAGGCTGGTCAAAGCCGGCGAGATCATGGGCATCGATGTCCTCGACCACATCATCGTCTGCGATAAGGACTACTTGAGTCTAAAGGCGAAGAACCTGTTCTAGCCGAATGTGCAGTTTCTTTAGTCTGACACATACTATGAGTAAAGGAGAATCGTGAAGACTGACGAGAAAAGCGAGGTTTTCTTCTTCCCTTACGACAAGGGCAGGGCTTTCGTTAACGGGCTGAGGGCCCTCTTCTCCAAAGTAGCAGATGTCGTCTCCCCGGGGGATTCAGTGGCAGTCAAGGTCCACCTGGGGGAATACGGCGGCAGCACTTACCTGCGCCCGCCGATAGTGCGCCGGGTCTGTGACCTGGTGAAGGAAGCCGGGGGGAAACCGTTCGTGACGGACACCACTACTCTTTATCCATTGGGGAGGTTCACCGCAAGCAAATATCGGGCCACGGCGGCCTACAATGGCTTCACCGAAGCATCGATGGGAGCGCCTATCGTCATCGCCGATGGTGAACAGGGCACTGACGGGGAGTGGGTGGATATCCGGGGGCAGGTTTCGGGCTGCTCTGTGAACAGGATAAAGATAGCCAGAAGGATTTTCGATGCCGATTGCCTGGTAGTCCTTACCCATACGAAAGGGCACGCATTGGCCGGCTTTGGAGGCTCCATCAAGAACCTGGCCATGGGGTGCGTTGTCAAAGAATCGAAGGCCGCTCAGCACAGGGCGAACCGGCCGGTGATTGATATATCCAAGTGCACGGGCTGCGGGGAATGCGTTGAAAACTGCCCATACGGCGCTCTGTTGCTAGTTGACGACAAGATGGTGCGTGAGGATGAGAAATGCATGAACTGCAGTCACTGTCTTTATCTTTGTGCGGAGGGCGTTTATTCGCTGCCACCTAAAGCACGGGAGGCATTCCAGGTATCAGTGGCGCACGCTGCCTCGGGAGTGTTGAGTCGATTCGGCGAGAAGGCCGCCTTCATCAATTTTGTGCAAGACGTGACACGATTGTGTGACTGTGCGGTACCTTCGGGTTCGCCGGTGATTCCCGATGTCGGCATCCTCGCGTCGAGGGATGTGGTGGCAATCGACAAGGCATCGCTGGACTTGATCGCTCGAAGCAAGCGCCTGGGGAGGTTCGCCGATATCGACTCTGCCGATATCCTGGGCAAGCTAAACAGCACCGACACGTCGATTCAACTGAGGACGGCCCAGGAGCTTGGGATGGGCAAGATGACGTACGAACTGAGCGAAGTACGATAGGGGAAATCCTAAATACCAATATCTAAACTCTAAGCAAATTCAAATGGAACAAACGTAACGTGGAAGATATCGATTTAGCTCGCTCTCTACTGGAGCAGGAGAAGTGGAACCTGGTGATAGTCAAGGAGGGCAAAGTCCTGTTCAGCTCCAGAGAACGCGGGGTGGGGGCGTTCTTTCAGGCTGTGCAGAGCAAGAAGAGGGGCCTGCATAAGGCAGCCGTGGCCGACCGGATTGTGGGACGCGCCGTGGCTATGCTTTGTCTTTACGCCCGGGTACGGTCGGTGTATGCGGAGATAGCCAGCCAGGGAGCGATTGACATGCTGAAGAGATCGGGAGTGAGTGTTGACAGCAAGAATACGGTTGCCTACATCTCCAACTATGATGGCACGGACCTGTGCCCATTCGAGAAGCTGGCGGGAACGTGCCAGAAGCCCGCGCAGCTGTTTGCGGCACTGCAATCTCTCTTTGCCGAAGGTGAGCAATGAGAAGGAGTTGGCGTCCCGTATTATTGATTGTTCTTTTGTCGGCTATGCTGATTATGCCTTCGGCGGCCTGTCAGCCGTCTTCCGGCGGCCAGGGGACCCTCAACCTCTGGGATACCGGGCCTCTGACGCTGGACCCTGCGATTTCTGCGGACATGTCCTCTCATACGTATGTCATGCAGATCTTCTCAGGGCTGGTCGGCCTCAATCAGAGCCTGGCAACGGTGCCTGATATTGCCCAGAGCTGGGATGTGAGCCCCGATGACACGACATACACCTTTCATCTTCGGCCAGGGGTGAAATTTCAGGATGGCAGGGAAGTCACGGCCGCCGATTTCAAATACTCCTGGGAGCGAGCCTGCGACCCGGCAACAGGTTCCGGCACGGCGGCTACATATTTGGGGGACATCGTCGGCGCCAACGACATGCTGGCGGGAACAGCAACAGCTATCTCAGGGGTCAAAGTCATCGATGACTATACTCTTGAGGTCACCATAGATGCTCCCAAGCCCTACTTCCCGGACAAGCTGGCCTATCCGACGGCCTTCGTAGTCGACAGGGCCAATGTGGAGTCGGGTGCAAACTGGTGGCTACGGCCGAGCGGAACAGGGCCGTTCAGGCTGAGCAAGTGGCTCCCCGGCCAGTACCTGAGTCTGGAACGCAACGCGAACTACTACGGCGAACCGGCCAAGTTGGCGCAAGTCGTGTTTCATTTTTCCGCCGACGCGCCCATGGCCCTGTACGAAACAGGGCAGATAGATGTTGCCCTGGTTTCCACCAGCTATATCGACGAGGCTACAGATGAGAGCAATTCACTTCACCTGGAGTTGTCCACCTCCCCGGAACTCAGCCTCTATTACATTGGTTTCAACACGGCTGAGCCGCCCTTCGACGATGTCAACATCCGTCAGGCTTTTTGTTTGGCGGTAGACAAGGCGCATATCGCCAAGGCGATATTGAGAGACATGGTAAGCGTAGCCGAAGGGATTCTGCCCCCGGGCATGCCCGGCTACAACGAGGCCCTTCAGGGACTGGACTACGATGTGGATAGGGCAAAAGAGCTCGTCGCCACCTCGGAGTATGGAGACGTCTCGAACCTGCCCCCTATCACGATTACCGTTACCGGCTACGGGAACAGCATTCCCGCTTATCTGGGGGCCGTGATCCAGGACTGGCAGCAGAACCTGGGGGTGGACGTCTCGGTGAGGGAGCTCGAGCCGGAGGAATTCCTCTATAACTTGAACGAGGAAAAGGATGAGATGTTCGCACTGGGATGGGTGGCCGATTACCCCGACCCGAACGATTTCCTCGATATTCTCTTTCGTACGGGCATGGAGAACAATATGTTCGAGTACAGCAACCCGGGCCTCGACGCTCTGCTTGACGAGGCGGCTGTCGAGCCGGACAACGCCACCCGTCTCACAATGTACCAGGAAGCCGAGCAAATAGTCGTTGATGATGCTCCGTGCCTGCCCCTGTTCCACAGCGCCAACTATATTGTGGTGAAGCCCTACGTCAAGGGCTACCAGCTCGGTCCTCTGGGTATTCCGGATTTGAGCAAAGTATATCTGGAACAACCCTAGCCTTCTAATACCGGCTTATCCACGCCAAATCCAAATTCCAAAGGCCAAATGCCAAATCAAGTTCAAAATCCAAATGA
>Ga0172363_10001439_pt1 | contig 19175 bp, 32 predicted proteins | sample LakKivs2_kivu2a2_FD_114541 | JGI IMG/M metagenome (GOLD analysis project Ga0172363, IMG submission 114541) | Sediment microbial communities from Lake Kivu, Rwanda - Sediment s2_kivu2a2 | ecosystem: Environmental > Aquatic > Freshwater > Lake > Sediment | place: Rwanda: Western Province, Lake... | reverse complement strand
CGTAGATGGTAATATCTACGACAAAGCTAAGTGGAAGGGAATGATAGACTTTATGGTCGATAAAATGCCACGATTTTCAAAAATTATGTCTAATTATATTGATTTATGTGAAAAAACAGATTTTCAATAAAATTCCCATGATATATTTAATATTATGACCGTTATCGATAAATCATTTCAAAGTTCAACAAAAAAAATTGAATATCTTTTCAAAATTGAATTTAGAAAAAACATTGAATTACAACTAATAGAGTTCTATCCTGAATTCCATAATAATAATTTGGATTCGTACGAAATTTTACTTGAATTTGATATACTCAAGGAAACGGACCCTGATTTGGACTACATATTTAGGGAAGTAAAAAAAAACATCAACCGAATATCAAGTTTTTTTCATGAATATAGGATAGATGAAAATGGGAAATTGAGAACAAGTACTTCTTTCGAATCACGAGAACCTGTTATCCAAGGGTTAGATTTCTTGTTTGGTGAAAAATTTATCGTCAAAAGTTTTTTCAGATTTGATAATTAATTTTTGGTGATTTGTGTAAAATGATTATCTTTGTATTCACAAAACACACACACCATGACTACCCAAATCGCCACCCAAGACAAAGTTCGTAACTACCAAGGTCAAAACCGTTTCATCCTCAACATGAAGGACGCTCTCAGAAAGTGGGGAGGTTTGACTCCCAAGCAACTCGCTGCAACCGAGAAGGCTCTTAACTCCGAAGTTAAGGTCATCGTAAAGGAGGAGCTCCCCGAAGATGTAAAGCGCATCATGGACTACAAAGGTGAGAACCCTTTCGTTAAGGACATCGCTTCCAAATTTCAAAAGTGGGGTACACTTACCTCAAAACAAATCTCAGCCGCTGTGGCTCAGATTCAAAAGGAAGAGGACAAAGAAAAAACTCTTCGTATGAATTGGGGGACTCCTGGTGAGACCATCAAACTTGGTCGTAAGAAGGGAATGGAACTTAAGGAGAAGTACGGTTTAAAATTCAACCCAATCCTTATCGACATCACAGCTCTTAAGGCTGTGTCTCCAAAGGCGGTTCAGTTCGAGGGTAAGTTGACTGTTAAGCGTGGTGATGTTTGTACTTGTTGCATGAAGACTCTAACTGATGAGTTCTCAATGTTGACTGGAATGGGTAAGATTTGTGCAGGACATGTTGGTGTTGAGTACATCACCGACAAATCACAGGCTCAGCGTTTCCGTGAGGAGTACTTGAAGCGTGTTGAGGAAATCGGAGTTATGAGTTTTTGGGTTCCCAAGACTCAGATTAAGAAGTGGGATGGAGCCACTGAGGCTATCCTTCGAGTAATGTAAAATGAACCCCTCCCATAAGGAGGGGTTTTTTATTTTATTTCGTATTTATAATAATATGAAAGAACTCATCAAAAAAATATTGAGGGAAGGTCAAGATAAGGAACGAATCATAAAGAATGAGAAGGAGGTTCCTATAATCTTGCCTCATATTGTTGCTTTCATAAAAGAGAAATACGGTAAGTCTGTTAGAATTAAAACACAGAGTAAAAAAGTATTTTTTGGTAGTGATATGTACCAAGGAAATTGTGAAGAAATAGAAGTTTACGTTGAAAATGAAAGTTTGTTGGCGGCTGACGTGAAATACCAATTACGAAAAGATATAAAAAACTTCTTTGGTATTGATTTGTCGAAATATGGAGTTTGTTTGGATTTATCTGTCTATAGAAAAATTTGGGATAAAGTATGATTTATATAATAACAGAACAGCAAAGTGAGAGAATAAAAGACTCAATTATGAGTTATTTGGATTCACATCTTACGCCATTCTACGGTTGGGAAACACTGAAAGAATATAAAAAAACTTTATATGAATCGGGAGGTGAAATATTTTTACACACAGTTGAGAGTGATGGATATGGGGAAGACCCACACATGTGGTATTCTCTACACACAAATCCCCATACTCAAGTCAAAAAGAAAGATAGCCCACTAATCACTTTACCCTCAGCAGGTTATGAAGCCTTGGATGGATTTTTTGGAAACCTTTGGAAACCAATTTTCATTGAATGGTTCACAACAAACACTGGTCTCAAATTAAAAACAGTTGAAAAACAAGATTGGTGATGAAATACATTATAACAGAAAGTAGGTTAAATCAGTTTATTCTTGATTATCTTGAGGATTTGGTCGGAAGAAAAGTCGTGAACCGCCTTCATCCATATATTGTGGTTTCTCAACAAATCGGTGATGATGAAGATGATTGGGAGGATATTATGGAGTTTGACCACAGAGATAGGAGATTATGGATTAACCGTACTTTTTTGAAAAAGTTGACCGACATGTTTGCTTTGAGTGAAGGAAGAATTAAAGTACTTATTAAACAATGGTTTCAAAATAAATTTGACGTAAAAGTAAAATTTGTTGAATGATGAAATATATTATAACTGAAAAAAGACTACATGATTTTATTAAGCTCAATGAATCCAAAGTTGATGCTATGGCGTTTTTATTCTTAGATTCTTATTTGAAAGATTATAGTCCTGAGAAAGAAGGAAATCTAATCGTTTTTGGTAAAGGGAAAAGAAATCAGATTGCTTACGACAAGGGTGAACAAATATTATTTGTACTTGATGAACTTTTCCATAAGGTAGGAGATATGTTCAATTTATCATCTACAGCCACAAAAAAGTTATTCAAAGACTACTTTGCATCCAAGGGATTAAAAGTCAAAAGGTTCATGTAAGTCGATTTTCTCAATTTCAAAGATATTTATAAGAGAATATAAGTCCCATCCCATCTCAACTCAGTTGAAGGTGAAGATGGGATTTTTATTTATAAACCGTTAAATAAAACGAAAATGAAGAAACAATTTTTGTTGTTCTTTGCGTTAATCGGCTCGTTGATTGTAGGTGCTCAAACTAAAACTGGATGGGACATTCAAGTGGGTGCTACAGTTGCTGCTCCGATGGCGAAGAACATTGGTTGGGACTCCAAAGCTTGGGGACAAAGAGTTAATTTTTCTAAGAAAAATCTCAATGTTCAGGTAGGCTTTATGCAAGACAAATCTGGATTCGTAAGAGTACCAGCACTTGTAGGAGTTCGTAAGCACCTTAAAAAGAACCTGCATGTAGGACTTGATGGGGGTGTTACCTTTTTCAATGGTCAAAAAGGACAATTTACTTATGTCCCTACCGTTGGATACAGGATAAACAAGAAATGGTGCTTAGAACAATCAATTCTAAGAACTGTAAAAGATGGTAAGCATTCAAGTCTTGCGACATTGGGTGTATTATATCATTTATAGTCAAAATTAAAAAAACATGGAAAATTTAGAATTTTTACTAAATTGGCCTTTTTGGGCTGGTTTCGTAGCAGGAATTGTGGTGGGACCACATATTCTCAAACTTGTTTCCAAATTAAAGAAATAAGTGAAACCCCCGAGAAATCGGGGGTTTTTTATTTTAACATATTTTCCTTATCTTTGTGGTATGGCATTTCCTTCAGACGGTAGAAATCATTGGGCGGCGGTTGATTCCGAAAAAAACATCCACGAGTATACTCCTTGGTTTGAGGAGAAATTCGGTAAGTCGGTTAAACAAATAACTCACTTGGGAGGGACCAAAACTACAATTGATTTCCAAATATTATTTGAGGATAACACCCTAAAAGTGTTTTCACTCAAAAGAAAAAAACAGATTAAGACTGGGTCATTTGATTATGTTAACACTGCCAACTTTGATAAAGACCTATTTAAAGACAGTATTCACCTAATTGATGGTTTCAGAAAATCGGGTAACCGAATAGGTGCGGAATCCATTAAATCTAAAATCCACGAGGAGTTATCAAAGACAACTTCGGAAACTCTTACAGAACTATTCAGAACGAAAGTAATTGAAAAGTATGAGGGTCAATCACTTCAATTGATTCTTTTAGAAGAGAGCTCAAAGACCCTTCACCTAGTTACTCCGAAGGTGTTCAAACTCATTTACGAAGGTTATAAACTTTGTCTATCAGATAATACAAAAGGTAAGACCTCATGGAAGGTTCTTTGTGTTTCACCTAAAGGTGATAAACTTGACCTTGGACTAAGAGTTAGAGTTCATCTCAATAACGGTATATCCAAACTCATCAATAAGGATGATGGTGGCTCATACCTTTGTCTTAAGTTCCAACAAGATAGTGTTCAAAAACTATTTTAATAAAGTATTTATGGGTATGGAATTACGCTCGCTCATTTGGAGATTACTTAGAGAACAAGTAGACCAAAACACCATCAATTTGAAAAATAAATATGTTGGTGAAGGTAAGCCCATTTCTGAAGATGACTTTAACAAATTGGTTGAGGTTACGGGAAATAAATTCTATTTGTTAAGTTGGCTCACAAAAAAGGTTGGCACAGGTATAATCAAAGCCGAGGACATTTACAAGTATAAAGAATACTTTGACCTATATGAGAAGAACAAGAAAAAGTTTGAATACAAGGACATTCACTTATATAAGACAGCAGAAGACGTTCAAAAGTTTTTAGGAGAGGTTATTAAACTCAGAGAGGGAAACATCGTCTATGATGAAATTCAAGGCAAAGATAATTTTGTTTCACAAAACGATATCGAAAAATTGGAATCATCGGGTGGAATAAAATATCTGGGAATTTATGATAACGGAGATTTCAAGTATCAAGTGTTTGAAGTTTTTGGTGTTAACAAAGATGTTTGGCAGCTATACAGAGACATTCTTGGTAGATGTAAGGGTAGAAGCAGAGGTGCTAAAATCGATATTTGCACAATAGGTCAATATAGTTACTTCAAGGATTATCTTACAGACCCCAAGGGTTCGAGTTATTTTTTACTTTTCAATTTGGATGACCCTAAGTCTCCATATCAGTTGCATCACGAATCAGGTCAATTTATGGATAAAAATGACCGTGAACGCCATAATATAAGACAAATAGATTTTTTCAAATTTATAGGAGACAAGGTTCCGAAATATAGTATTGAAAATGAAAATTTCCCAACTGAATTTGAAATCCCTGTGAAAGATAAAAGTTCTTTGGACTCAAAAGGGAGAAAACAAGGTCTTTGGAAAAAATTCCACGATACAGGACAACTTGCAGGAATTACAAGTTATAAAAATGATATTGAAAATGGACCTTTCGTTGAATATCATACTAATGGTAAGATTGAGACAAAAGGAACAAAAGAATCAGGGGAATTTGTTGGGGAATTCGAAAGTTATTACTTCAACGGAAAAATTCACCAAAAAGGCTTTATCGGAAAAAATGGTGATTTTGAAGGTAATTGGATTATAAGTGGTGAGGATGGAGATTATAAAAGAGACATAAATTTCACAGATTTAACCCAAACGGGATACACCCGAACAGAGAAAATAAGATATGTTTCCAATGTTAAAAACCAAGAAGATTTGTACCCTTTTGGTCCAACTATCTTTTACGGAAGAACAGGAAAAGTTGAAGCAATGGGTAGAATTGGTGCTTCAAGAGCTTATTTGGGCAAATGGACTTTTTATTTTACAGATGGAAATATTCGCTCTGAAGGTGGTTTCATAAGGGGTTTCAGGAATGGTCAGTGGACTGACGTGGTCAAATCAAAAGATGGACAAAGATATATTATGAATGCAAACTTTAGCGGAGGGCGTCCAATCGATAAAATAAAAGTATATGATATTAACGGAGAGTTTATTAAAAAAATAAGCCCTAAAAAAGTCGAACCAGCTTATTGGGAAGAAGATTATTTAAATCCTTATAAATTTAAAAGAACAATAAAAACATGAAAAAAATCACATTAATTCTGCTTGGTGTATTTGCGACACTTACACTCGCAGCTCAACCGCCCATGAGACCACAGGGTCAAAGACCACTTCCTAATCAATTTAGAGACTTTATGGACCATCAACAAAGGATGGAAATACAAAGACCTCAGATTGAAAAGAAAGACGGTAAAGTTATTATTACGATGTCTGAACAACAATTCAAAAGGATGCAACAAATGAGACTGGCTCAAAGATATAGACTGGCTCACCAAAGACATGAACCTGTTTGTAAGAAATGCCAAAAACATAACGGAAGACCAAACAGAAAAAGAATCTAAATTCAACCCCTCCAAGTGAGGGGTTTTTTATTGATTTTGTTTAACCAATTGACTATTGTTATAACTAAAATCTATAATTTATGATTACATTATCACTAATCGGATGGTTGTTAACAGGTATTGTTACAATTTTCTTGGGTAAAGGGGCAATTGAAAAATTGATTGGTACACAAGAAATGGTGGGAAATTTTGCTTACATGAAACTTGAGAATTACAGAGTACCTACGGGTTTGGGAGAACTATTGGGTGTTGTTTTGTTGGCAATCCCAATGACTTCACTTTACGGTATGATTATTATTGTTTCATTCATGAGTGCAGCAGTTGCACTTCATCTTTCTTTGATGAACGGAGTAAAAACTTATGTGCCACTTATTGTTGGAATTTTGGCTGTTCTTTCTTATATTTTAAGAACAATTTAATAACCTATGTTTATCGACTACGAATCACCAAAGACAACTTCCAAAACAGTTTGGTTCCCTGGTGAAACCGAAGACGGAAAAAAATTTACCATCGTTGCTAATTGGGATGAATGGGATGACTGGACCGCAGACACTTCTAACATTATGTGGGAAGATGAAGAGGGTTCTGAGGACGAAGCTCAAGAAGTTATTCATGAATTCCTTTCTGAAATGAATGGTTAACCTTTAATCCCACTTTTTGTGGGATTTTTTTCATCTTTGTATTATGGCAAATAAGATATTTGAACAAGAAAATAAAATGATTGAGGAAATCATTGATAATTTCGACTTCGTTAAGTGCGAACTGGCCATGAATGCACTTGGATGGACTTGGGGTTTTGACCAATCTACTCCCTCAATTGAAAGATTAAAAGATTCTGCTCGGAAAAGACTTCGAGGAGCTATCGAATTAGCCAAACAAAACAAATGTTCAAAGTCAACTTTCTTCTCATCAAGTGGTGGACTTAAAGGTAACGCTTGGATTAATAGATACGGTCACATTGAAGCACTTAGATTAGAATTTGTACTAACTGAATGGGAGTCTGACGGAGATTGTTGACTTAAAATTCCTTTCGTTTAACATTGAATTGATGAAGACAAAGAAACCTAGTGCGATAGTTTATGGTTGGCATTTCCAAGGAAACCATATTTTACATTCAGATGTTTATTTCGAAGAGAACTTGGAAGATGAAGTTCAGGTAATTTCTTTACCTTATACTAATCAAGTTTTTGAAGATTATTCAAAGTATGAACCAGATTTAATCATTTCCATCATTGAACCAATAGAAATCAATGACCCCAAATTACAAGCAATCCACGTTCATTTAGATGAAGTTTATGCGGACAATGTATTGGCTAATGTAATTGTATGCCAGTCTGTTTTCAGAAACTGCAAATATTATAGACCCAAGTTCTCCATATTCACACCAACCTATAAAACTGGTCAAAGAATATTCAGAACATATGAAAGTTTGAAAAATCAAACTTTTAGAAATTGGGAATGGGTTGTGGTTGACGATTCACCTGATGATGAAACTTGGCAGAAATTACAAAAAATTTCGAACCAAGATTATAGGGTGAAGTTACATAAAATATATCCATTAACAGGTGGTAATGTAGGTTTGTCTAAACATAGAGCGGCCATGCTTTGTGATGGAGATTGGGTTTGTGAATTAGACCATGATGACGCACTTGTATCAACTTGTTTGGAAACTTGTTACGAAGCAATAAAAAAACATCCTGATGCGGGGTTTCTATATACGGACCTTTGTGAGCTCTACGAGGATGGTGAAATGAAATCATATGACCATGATTGGACAGGTAATTGGTATGCAAGACCCGACAACTTTTTTGATTTTGGATATGCGGGTCACAGTTGGGTGGAGGCTGATGGAGGTAGATATCTAGCACATTGGTACCCTGATATAAACCCACTCACAATTAGATTTAATATCTCAATGCCAAATCACATTAGGATGTGGGAGAGAGGTCTGTATCATAAAATTGGGGGTCATAATAAACTTACACCCGTCGCCGATGACTACGAAATTATTGTAAGAACATTTCTAAATACAAGATTTATTCATGTGAAAAAAATGTTATACTTACAATACAATAATCGTAACAGTACGGTTGATAACAACTCAATTGATATTAACAGAAGAGCGAGATTGATAAGGGACCATTATGATAATAGAATCCACGATAGAATACAAGAACTCGGATTTGAAGATTGGTATTGGGACCATGAATTGGGACACTCCCATAAATTTCAAAAATATACCCCTGTAAAGAAATTCTTCGAAAAAGAAGGGGTTATGAATTACATTTATGAATAAAAAAACAAAAATTTGTATGAATGCAATGGTTGGGAATGAATCCGCAACCATCATGAGAATGTTGGAATCAGTAGCGCCTTACATAGACTACTATGTTGTACAATGTAACGGGACTGATGATACCGAAAAAAAAATAAATGAATTCTTCAAAGGCAAAAACATAGAAGGTTCCACATACCAAATAGAATGGAATTTTCCTGGTTGGAACAGGGACCACACCCTTCAAAGATGCTTACAATCAAATCACGGGTGTGATTGGATTTTAAGAATGGATGCTGATGAAAGACTCAAGGTCGAAGAAGATTTTGATTGGTCAATACTTGATGATACAAGTGTGGATAGTTACAACATCACAGCAGATACAGGTGGTATGAAATATTTCAGATGCTGGTTCTGGAATGCTAAAAGACCGTGGTTTTTTGCTCACGATAAAAGACATGAAACAATTCATCTACCTGATGTTGACGAAGCATTTCAAAGAAATACAATGCCAATTGGTTTCAGACACCTCGTTTCTCAAGACGGCAACACTTGGTTAGCTCCAAGAAAATTTTTGCGTGATGCTTTGGAACTTGAAATTGATAAAGTTGTTGGAGATAAGGTCAATGAAGATTATTATCACTTATGGTACATAGCAAAAAGCTATGCCGATTGTTATGGCAACTCCTCTGAATTACCATTTGGAAGAAAACATTCTGAAGAATATGCAAGGAGAGCTATCTGGTACTATGAAAGATTCTTAGAATGTACTCACAGATGGAATGAATCCAAAACTCCAAAATACGAAGATGATATGGCATATTTTGGTCTGATTGTAATGGCGTGGGCTTATGAATTTATCGGAGAAGATAAAAAAGCCGAGGAACATTACCAACTAGCAGAACCATTCTCACCACGTAGAAATGAACATCTTATGTATGCAGCATTTCAATACGAAAGGTTAGGAAAATATGAAAAAGTTTTGGAAATGGTTGAGTTGATGTCTAAACCAGGTAGGAATAATCCTTTCCCTGATTTAGCATTCTTGGTTGAAGATAGATGTTACCTAAACACAAGTAATTTCCTTAACGAATACAAAGATAATATCACAAAAAAAATGTCTGAACACGTGATTGATAGTGAAAGTTTTACTTTTGATTTTAAATGATACTTTTGAAAAAACCTAAATATGATTATTTGATAGTTGGTGCAGGACCTTTTGGTTCTGTGTGTGCTCATGAATTATCTTTGAAAGGAAAAAGTTGTCTTGTAATTGATAAAAGAAAAGTAATCGGAGGAAACTGTTACACCGAAAATGTTAACGGAATACACGTCCACAGGTATGGGGCACATATCTTTCACACCAACGACAAACATATTTGGGATTATGTGAACCAATTCGCAGAATTCAGACAGTACACTCATAATGTTATTGCGAACTATCATGGGGACATGTACACATTACCTTTCAACATGTGGACATTCAATCAGTTGTGGGATATTAACGAACCTGAGAAAGCACAAGAAATTTTGGAAAAAGTTAAATTCAAAGGTAAAATAACTAATCTCAAAAAACAGGCGATGTCCATGGTAGGAGAGGAAATCTACGAAAAACTCATTAAAGGTTACACAGAAAAACAGTGGAATAAAAGTTGTGAAGAACTACCTCCATCAATCATAAAAAGAATTCCTGTGAGGTTTACTTGGGATAGTAATTACTTCAACGATAAATTTACAGGGATGCCAGTTGGTGGTTACACTCAAATATTTGAAAAAATGCTTGAGAATTCCGACGTAGAATTAGAGGTGGATTATTTTGATAAAAAAGAATATTACGATGGTTTGGCTCATAAGATAATTTATACTGGACCAATAGACAGATTTTTCGATTATCAATATGGTAAACTTGAATATAGAAGTTTAGATTGGGAAACACAGGTTCTTCCGATTGATAATTTTCAAGGAGTTCCTGTTGTAAATTATACAGATAGTAAAACCAAGTTCACAAGAATACTTGAACACAAATGGTTTGACCCACAAGGACAAAAAGGTACGATAATCAGTTATGAATATCCCATGGACTATAATGGTTATAATGAACCATATTATCCAATCAGGGATGATAAAAATACTGAAATCTACGAAAAATATAAGTCACTAACTCACACTTTACCAAACTACTATTTTGGTGGTAGATTGGCAACATATGTTTATTATGATATGCACCAAATAATTGCCCAAGCACTTAATTTAGTCAAGCAACTTGACCAAAGACAATAATTTCCTATAATTTCAAAACAATTCTATTTTATGACTATCAAACAAGCTCTTAAGTACAAAAACAAATTAGCCAAAAAAATCAACGAAGCCTTTGTAAAAGTTGCAGTATATAATTCAATCGAAGAAGGTCAAACAAGACCTTACGATGTTGAAGACTCTTTGGATGAATATTTTAAATTAACTCGTGAATTAGTTGAATTAAAAACCAAAATTCATACCGCTAACCTACCTGTTTACGGTAAAATATTTGAGATGTCTGAACTCAAATCACAGGTCTCCAAATTAAAAGATTTGGATTGCAGTGAAGGTAAAGTTCGTGATAGATATCACAGACTTACAGATGATGCGAGTGTAAACAAAACAACCGTAATTTCAATCATCGAAAGAGACTCTATGATTACTAAATTAGAAGAACTAATCGAAAAACTACAAGACGAGTTGGACGTTCATAACGCCAAAACTCATATCTAATTGGAAGGTCGGGTTTAGAAAGAATTTGATAAAATTTCGGTTTGGCAGCACACCAAATCTACAAACTATTGAAATAGATGACGATTCGAATTCAAAATTCATGATTCAACTTTATCAAACTTAAAAATTCTTTTCATCAAAATTCATTTCAGTTTTATTATTTTCCGACTTTACTCTGACCTTCCTCTTTCATGTATATTTATAAAACATGAAAGTTTGTTTGAAAAACATTCATAATGCTGGATTACAGGACTATGTTTCTGTGATAAAAAGTTTCTGTAGTATGTTACAAGAAGAAATGAAATTATCTGATGATGTTCAAATTAATTTTGTAACTGAAAGAAACATGCGAATGACCACAGGTGTTAGAATGCCACAAAGTGAAATTTATGTTCTATCCAAAGATAGAATGTTGATTGATGTTTTGAGGACATTGGCACACGAATGGGTACATGAGTATCAACATCAAAAGATGGGATTGTCTGATGACGAACCTATTCAAGACATCGGGGGCCCTGAAGAGAACATGGCTAGTGTCCTATCGTCGATTATATTGAAAAAGTTTCAGAAAAAACATCCACACTTTGAAAAACAACTATTTGGTGAATGAGATTTAACGAACAAATAACAAGAATTAAAAACCTAATAAACGAGTTGTCCCCCGATTCCAGTGGCTTTCAGGAGTTATATGACCTTGTAGCCCACTATCCCGAAGTCTTAGAACATTTGAAATTTAGCTCCATGAAAAATTTCAAAGACTACCTTTTAGATTCAAACTATTCAGAATTTCAACAAATAAAAAACGAGGTTGATTTTTTCATTAACAGAAGAAAAAAATATCTCAAAGCGGAAATGGATGAGATTGAAAGAGTTACTCAATATCTCAACAGAAAAGAAAAGATGAATGTTTCTGTTGAAGATGTGTATAATGCTCTTGATGATGCAAGTGAGGTTACCCTACCAACAAAGGTACTTGAAAAATTAGAAAATACTGAGGCTAATACAGTCAAAAAGGGTGAGATGAAAAAAGTAATTGAGATAGCCAGAAAATATAATAAAGAAAACCCATTGGTTTTGAAGAAAGCACTTCAAAGTGGGGATTACAAAAGACCTCTTATCCTCAAATTTGGTGATAGATTCCATTTGGTTGCTGGTAACACGAGACTGTGTACCGCAGCTGCGATGGGAATGAAACCCAAAGTATTAATCGGGGAACTTTAAAAAACATTTGAACATAGGAAATATTTTATTATTTTTGTAGTGTGGAAACTACTACAAATGAATTAAATATTAAGTCAAGAACCACAGGATTTGCATCTCCTGCCGAATCGTACGTGGACAAGAGGTTAGACCTCAACGAATTAATCATTCAGAACACTTATACGACCTTTTATTTCCGTTATATGGGTCCAAGTACCCTTGGAGTCAAGACGGGAAATATCCTCGTTATAGACCGTTCTATTGACCCTAAAGAAGGTGACCTTGTAGTTTTAACCGAAAGAGACCACTTTAAGATAAGGAAATATGAAGGACAGAATAATATTTGGGGAAGGGTATCATGGATTTTAAATAAACTTTAATATGAATAATTTAATAATAATATCCCATCCCGACAGAGAAAGTTTCTGTTACAACGGAATACAAAAGACAATAGCCGACACTTTGAAACAAAACAGAGAGTCTTATTATATTATTGACCTATACTCTGAAAATAAAACATTTGATTTTGGAAAAGACAAAATTAAAGAATACAAAGAGCTGATTACTTGGGCAAATAGAATATATTTTATTTCTCCTGTATGGTGGTTTAGATGTACTCCAATTCTTGAATCATTTTTTGACCAAATTTTTACTCCTGGTTTTGCTTACAAGTTTAAACCCATAACCAAAAAATATGGGGTTCCAATTCCTTTACTTAAAGACAAAAAGGTTAGAACATATTTAACCCACGGAGCTCCAGCCCTTCCTGTTTTTACTATGTATTTGAATTCTGTAAAGTTAAGACTTGTGATGGGAGTTTATTCATTTGTTTTTGGATGGTTTAGAACAAAAACAAGGCAGTTTTGGAGCGTACCATTTGTAAGTCAAAACGATAGATTAATTTATCTTGAAAAAGTTAAACTTGATATAAGAAACGATTTAAAAAAATGAAATATAGAACAAGAAAATTGGTAAAGCCAAGTGACCTAAACTCAAGAAGAAGTTTGTTCGGAGGACAGGTCCTGAAGTGGATTGATGAGGAGGCTGCCATATTTGCGATTTGCCAACTTGGTAGTCCAAACATTGTAACTAAAGCAATCTCTGAGATTAACTTTGTATCAACTGCAGTTCTTGGTGATATCATCGAGTTTGGAATGGACCTGGTAAAAGTGGGAACGAGTTCAATTACAATTGCCTGTGACGTTAGAAATAAAATTACAAAACAATCCATTGTTAGAATAGACAAGATTGTGTTTGTATTACTTGATGAGAACGGAAAACCAAAACCACACGGAAAACCTAAATTAGATAAAGATGAAGTCCAATAAGAAAATTGGTATTGTTGATTGTAACAATTTCTATGTAAGTTGTGAGAGAGTATTCAATCCTATTTCAATAGGAAGACCAACTGTCGTGTTATCAAATAACGATGGTTGTGTTATTGCTCGCTCACAAGAAGCCAAAGACCTCGGAATAAAGATGGGTGAACCTTTCTTTATAAAAAAGGAATTTATGGACGAACATAGGTTTTGTGTATACTCTTCAAACTATAATCTTTATGGTGATATGTCCGATAGAGTTATGACCACAATCAAAAAGTATGCTAACGAAGTGGAGGTATATTCAATTGACGAATGTTTCGTTGACTTCTCAAACATACCTGATGAAGAATTACAAGACAGATTACATCTAATCAGAAACGAAGTCAAAAGACTAACAGGTATTCCTGTATCAATTGGTGTGGGTCCAAACAAGACGCTCGCAAAACTTACATCATATATCGCAAAAAGACAACCATCTTATGATGGTGTATGTTCTTATTGGACTTTACAGGATTTCAGAGATTCACTCTACACAATCCCTGTTGATGAAGTTTGGGGTGTTGGAAGAAAGTGGTCAAAGAAATTAAAACTACAGGGAGTTGATAGTGTTGGACAGTTTGTTATGATGTCGGACCAAATAGTAAGAAAGTTAATGAACGTTAATGGTCTTAGAACAAAGTGTGAACTACTTGGAATGTATTGCCATCCAGTTAAACCTGTCCTTAAGTTAAAGAAAAATATTGCATCAACTCGTTCATTTGGTAAAGATGTTAATGACTTCGACCAACTTGCTGAAGCGATGTATACCTACATTAAGAATGGGGTCAAGAAACTTATTGATAATGAGATATCTCCAAACAGGGCAACAATATTTCTCAGTGGTAATGTACACAAAGGAGAGAAACATTATAGTTCAAAACAGGTTAAATTTGAATCACAAACTCGGGATATAAGTCAAATTTGGTCACAAATATATCCACACTTAAAAAGAATGTATAATTCTAAAAAGAATTACAAGAAGTGCGGGATTATATTCAATGACCTTATGCCTGAGAACATAGAACAACCAACACTTTTTTCAAGTTCGATTCAACTTGTGCAAGCACCTGTTAATAATGTAAAAGAATGGGAAATGAAACAAGACTTCATGTCTCAAAAATATACCACATCGTGGGATGAAATACCAAAAGTATTTGTGTAATATTTATATAAAAGACAACTCATGGCATATAGTGAAAAGGTAATTGACCATTATTCAAATCCTAAAAATGTCGGCACGTTGGATAAAACAAAATCAAATGTTGGTACTGGTCTTGTTGGCGCACCAGAATGCGGAGATGTAATGAGACTCCAAATAGAAGTTAACGAAGGTATAATAGTTGATGCAAAATTCAAAACCTTCGGTTGTGGCTCTGCAATTGCCTCATCTTCTTTGGCTACAGAGTGGTTGAAAGGTAAATCACTTGATGAAGCCGTTTCTATGGACAATATGGATATTGTCGAAGAGTTGAATTTACCACCCGTCAAAATTCACTGTTCTGTTTTGGCTGAAGATGCTGTTAAAGCTGCAGTCAATGATTATAGAAAAAAACAAGGTTTGGAAGAATTAATTTTCGAAAACTCACACATATGATAACAGTTTCTGATTCCGCTGCTAATAAAGTAAAATTTCTCATCGAAGAAAGTGGGTTCAAAACTCCTTATCTTAGAGTTGCGGTGAAAGGTGGGGGTTGCAGTGGACTTTCCTATAATTTATCATTCGATACTGAACAGAATTCAAACGATACACTCACACAGGATAAAGACGTAAAAATTTTAGTTGATAACAAATCATTACTTTATCTTTTTGGTACAGAATTAGATTTCTCTGATGGACTAAATGGTAAAGGTTTCCAATTTGTAAATCCCAATGCAAGTAGAACTTGTGGTTGTGGAGAAAGTTTTGCGGTATGATAGAAAAGAAACAAAAAGGAATATTTGTACCCTTAAAAGTCGGGGATATTATTTACACTGGCAGATTCAAGAACAAGAAAACTACTGTGAAAACAATAGGTGTTGATGAATATGGTATGCCAACAATTAACGGTAAAAGAGCTTGTACATTTAGATTAATACCAAAAGAAAAGAAAGATTAATTCATTTCAGAACACTTTCTTACTGTAATTCCAATCATCACATCTACGTTGAGGAATTTTTTAATTTCTTTTTGTAAATTAATTTTCATACGTTGAAGTGGCTTTTCTTGATTCTCAAGCCAATCTTTATCAATTATAAGATATACCCAATACCTGCTATCAATATCCTCCTCAGGGTCAACCCAAAAACCACAGATACCTTCGATTTCTATATTCTCCATAAATTTTTCTAATAATTTCGGAGTCCTATCTTCAGATTCTGTTAAGGTATTGTTCTCCAATTTATTCAGATTCACCAAACCCACAGGAATACCTGTATAGTTGTATACAGTTTGCCAAATGTCGTCCAAAGTTTCATCTCGACCCGAGTCACTTATCATCCCATGATAAAATCTTACTTTCACAATTATCTCGTCGTTAGTAAATCTGTCCTCAACAACATTAATAGTTTTGATATACTTTTTATTTAGTATTTCAGCACTATCAATTGCTCTTTTCACTAATTCAATTTTTTTACTACTCTTAGGTTTCATCATTTATAAATACTTTGAGTTAAGTTACAGATTTTAGAGTATTTATGATTATGGAAATTATAATTTCTGAATCGCAACATCATGATACGTAGATTAACTGAGACACAACTTATAGAATTAATATCCTTAATTGTTGAGGATGTTAATCAAACGCCAACAAAAATATTGGATGTACCTCATTACTTGCAGTCTGATGACTCTACTTGTGGTCCAGCGTCACTTAGAATGGTTTTTGCTTATTACGGAAAAATGATGAGTGAGAAAGACATTGCTGAAATTTGTGACCATACATATGAAATGGGTTGTAAGAGTGAAGATATGGTTTGTGCGGCAGAATCACTTGGTTTCAAGGTTTATCTCAAAAACAACTCAACAATAGATGAGGTTGTTCGTTTGTTAGATGCAAATGTACCTGTGATTGTTGATTGGTTTTGTGGTGACCCTCCAGAAGGACACTCATCAGTTGTGATTGGTCATAACGACGAAAATTTATTTATACTTGACCCATATCTTGAAGAAACGAGAGTTGTAAGTAAGTATGACTTCAGAAGATGTTGGTTTGACTTTCACGAAACGCCGATTACTCCGCAGAATCTTTATGTGGGTCAGATTATTGTTATCAGACCTGATGGTTCGAAGAAAATAGAACAAACCGAAGGCGAACTCAAAGAAAGATGTTGGAAAGGATACACTCAAAAAGGTATGAAAACTATGTTTGGTAAAAAATATCCGAACTGCGTTAAAGTTAAGAAATGAATTTAAACGAAAACATAAGAAGAATTAAAGAAGTGATGGGTTTGATATCAGAGTCCGATGGTTCTTATGATGCGGTTTTGGTTGGTGGTTTAGATTACCGTTCATCCGATTATCCAATTGACCAACAAGTTGAGTTGTTAAAAAAAGGATTCGGTGATAATATCAAAGGATTCAGATACAATACATCAACCTCAGAAGTTTTGGACTTCATGAGTCAAAATCCAGGCATTCCTGTTTTCTTATTTAGTGCAGGTTGTACAAAAGCCAAAGAACTTAGTGAAAGCCCCAACGTAGACAAAAACAAACTATTCATAATAGAACCCTACGCAGTTTCAGAAACAACAAAATCTATCGTAAGACAAGCTGTTTCTAATGGAGTTCCTGCAAGTCATGTCTTTGTTGGTGGTTCCATGGGAAGAGGTCAAGGTGTGGTCGAGGGAGCATCCGATTCAAATAGTTCATCACACTTTGGAGCACTTACAACTGTTGGTTCAAAAGTAAGTGGAACAGGTCCCACAACTATGGAAGGACCTGAACAACCTACGCTTGTTGATTCTGAAAAACTTGACGTTAAAGGGTTCCAAACCTGGTTAGATAAAAACCATTCAGGTTGGCATAGTAAGTACGGAACACTTGGTGATGATATAGAAAAGGGGTGGGGTATTTTCGGACCTAATACCAAAAGAGCCTGGAATAATCCTGAAATGAAAAAGGGTTATTTAGACTTCAAATCTCAATAACCCTTTTTTGATTTAGTTCTGCGCGAGTTTTTTAATTTCGTCTTCAGTCAATACACGGTTATATATTTTAACTTCATCAATAAAACAATTTGAGGGCTGGTTATGGTAATTCAAAACACCAAAATCACCAGGACAACTGTTTCCTGCATTTCCCAAAGTAAGATTCATTCCCTCCAAATTAGGCCAAGGCATTTGACGAGTAATTGTTAATACACCATCAACGTACATTTTGGTAAGACCATTTTGTACGGTCCAAGTAACGTTAGACCAATTAGAAATTGCGTGAAACTTAATGTTCTTCAAGGACATGATAAAAATTTGATTATTGATGTTAGATGATGTAGTGAGGAACATACTATCTCTGAACTGCCAAATCTGTGGATTCAAGTTACATGGGATACGAGTTGTATCTTCACCTTTTGCAAGTTCCATGATTGCCATACCATCAGCATATTTTTGCATTTTTACCCAAAACGAAAACGTATATTGTTTTGAAATGTTGATGGGTATTTTGGAAGATTGAAAAAAACTGTTGTTAAAAATATAAGACTTCGACGGAACATCGTTGCGGTCGGGAGCCGAGACTGCATTGGTTACGCCATGGTTAGCATAGCGAGTTAGGTCTTTAGTATGACCGTCAAGTGGGTAATAGGCAACCAAACCGAGTTCGGATACCTGAGATGTGGGCAGAACCAAATTCTTTTTCCGACAGGAAACAAGAAGGGTTACAAGTAACAAGATGAAGGATAATTGTTTCATATAAATTTAATTTGGGCAAAAAATAGGATAGATAATTCATAAAACAAAACTTTTCGAACTATTTATATAAAAAATATATGTGGCAAGCAAACATCACAATTAAAAACAACACTGACTACAACTTAACCGTAGATGGTGTAGGTCCTGGTAATACAACCATAGGTCCGAACTCTGAAACTCAATGGTCTTCAGAAGAAGTTCATAACACAAAGTCTTTACTATTTTGGGTAACACCTAATGTTTGGTACATGCAAGGTAATCTATCTTTTGGTCCCGAAGCTGGAGTATATGTAGATAGAGGATGGATGGCAGATAACGACCAAACAATAGTTATGACCGCAGTTGCGAATGGTAAATCATGGACTCAAACGGCAAACGGTGGTGAAACATTATTGGCGTGGAATGAGTTCGAAGATGGTGGAGATATTACATTAACTTTTGATAAACAATAAAAATATGAAAAAGATTTTATTATTATTAGGTTTTACCCTAATCCTTTTTTCTTGTGAAAAAGAAAATTCAGATAATTCAGTTGAACAAGAGATTGAGTTATCCAAAATTGCTTCTGAGGGAGATGCCTCATCGGAGCAATCTTATGGTCAGATTTT
>Ga0172363_10001438_pt1 | contig 19180 bp, 9 predicted proteins | sample LakKivs2_kivu2a2_FD_114541 | JGI IMG/M metagenome (GOLD analysis project Ga0172363, IMG submission 114541) | Sediment microbial communities from Lake Kivu, Rwanda - Sediment s2_kivu2a2 | ecosystem: Environmental > Aquatic > Freshwater > Lake > Sediment | place: Rwanda: Western Province, Lake... | reverse complement strand
TGCGGGTGGCACGATACGAGGTCAGCCCTGGCTCACCGGGCACGATACAGTACGAGAAGCATTCGTGGCCAGAGCCTTCGCGGCGCGTGCTCGTCATTCATTCGTACCACGAAGGGTGGAGCTGGGATCAGGATGTTCAGCGGGGCATCATCGAGGGCTTGAGCCGCCACGGCTACACGCATGATCGCGACTACAAGCTGAAGTCCTTCTACATGGACACGAAGGTCACGTACACCACGCCGGAACAGATTGAAGAACGCGCTGCGATGGCGATTGCGCTCATCGAGGAGTTCGAGCCTGACATCGTCTTCGTGAATGACGATAATGCGCTCAAGTACGTCGCCGTCGCGTACACGGAGCGGTATCCCGATCGAGGACTCCCGTTCGTCTTCTCCGGGGTGAACGTGGATCCCACGATTTACGCGCCCATCGAGCGGCTCGAACGCCCTGGCGGGCCAATCACCGGCGCGCTAGAGCGGTTCCCGTACTACGAGGGCTTCGCGTTGGCCAGAAGAATCTTCCCGAATGCGAGCACTATCGTGCTCCTGGCCGACTCCAGTTCGAGCTCGAGCTTCGTCGTCAGTACGTTCAAGGAGCAGTACCTGGACGTATGTAACGAATCGCCCCTGCAGGTCATCGGCCCCCTTCAGGTGGCGTCCTTCCGTGAATGGCAGGAGACCGTGACGGCGTACCAGACGGAAGTGGATCTCCTCGGTATTCTCACGTACCATCAGCTCCGTGACGAGAACGGGACGGTGGTCCCGGCACCGGTGGTGGTTGAGTGGACCGTGCACCACAACAAACTCCCGGAACTCGGCGTGCTCACCTTCCATGCAGCAGATGGCTTCTTCGCAGCCGTCGGTGTATCCGGCTATAAGACCGGGCTCTACGTCGGTGTCGTTGGTGGCGAGATCCTCGGTGGAAAGGATCCCGCGAGCATTCCCATTGTGAACCCGGCCGTGATCGAGGTCGCGTTCAACCTCGATCGAGCGGATACGCTCGGCATTACCCCACCCGTCGAGGAACTGGTGAAGGCCAATGAGGTGTTCCACACCCGCGGGTGATATTGAAAAAGAACAAATGGTGCACGGTAAAAACTGAACTCTCATCGGCAGCCTCGCGAAGCAGCTTGTAACGAATGCATGGTTACGTGAGCTCACAGTAAGTATCTTCGGCAAACGAAATGGCAAGGACTCCTGCAGTTGGACGGGGGCGGGCGAGGAAGCGATACTTTTATTACCGAGGCGGCTAAGAAACATACAACAACGGATTCGTTCGTCGTGTTCAGATGAGGTCTCGGCCATGGAAATTGAGGAAAAGGACGCGGGTAGGGTGAAGATACTAAGGCTGACTGGCCGGCTTGATGCGTATTCGGCAAACGAGGTGGAGAAGAGCATCACCGGGTTGATTGACGGGGGCTGCGTGCGAATTGTGGTGAATCTCGAGGGCGTAGAGTACATCAGCAGCTCAGGTCTGCGCGTGATACTCGCCGCTCTAAAGCAGCTGAGAAAGCTCAAGGGCGAGCTGAGCCTGGCGTGCTTGCGACCCTATGTAAAAGAAGTCTTCGATATCGCGGGCTTCACCCAGCTCTTCACCATCTATGATCGCGAAGCAGAAGCGGTAGCTAGATGCGCAGCTGCGATGGAAGTGTGACTCGTTGATGAAGATAACGACTGCAGAACTGCTATTAAGGTACTTACAGGGTGAAGGCGTCGAATATATCTTCGGCGTACCGGGCTTAACCTTGTTACCTCTTTTTGAGGCGGCCGCGAAGCAGGATGCCATTAAGCTGATCCTGGCGAAGCACGAAGAAGGTGCGGCATTTATGGCTGATGGCTATGCACGGGTGAGCGGCAAACTCGGCGTCTGCTATGCAACTTCAGGACCCGGAATGACCAACCTCCTCACCGGCGTGGCCACGGCGTATATGGATAATGTCCCGCTCTTAGCGATCACCGGGCAGGTAGCCACGAGTATCTACGGCAAAGGCGCGGTTCAAGACTCGACGAAAGAGGGTATCGACTCCGTCGCCATGTTAGATCCGATCACAAAGTACAGCGCGATGATCCTCTCACGCCAGAAGATGCCAGAGACGCTCCGAGCTGCCATTCGAATCGCTTTCAGCGGCAAGAGAGGCCCCGTGCACCTCAGCTGTCCGAAGGACATTATGGAGGAGACGATCGAGGACACCTTGCTGCCGCCAAAGCGGTATCACGTCGAGTCGAACTACTTTGATCGAAAGCTGGTAATCGACGCGGCGGCAAAGCTGGTGCGGGCAAAGAGGCCCGCGATGCTCCTGGGCTCCGGCGTGGTTGCGGCCGATGCGACCATGGAAGCGCTCGAATTGGCTGAGCTGCTCAACGTCCCCGTCGCCACGAGCCCCAAGGCGAAAGGCGCATTCCCTGAAAATCACCCACTTGCATTAGGCGTGCTCGGGTTCAGTGGCTCGCCCGCCGCCGAGGAGTATTTGCTGGGTGGTGTGGATGTGCTGCTCGTGGTGGGCTCCAGTCTGAATCAATGGACTACCTTCTCCTGGGATCCAAAACTCCAACCGAGTGAGTGCTTGATTCATATTAATATCGATCCGTCTGAAATCGGCAAGAATTATGTGGCGGACATCGGGCTGGTCGGGGATTGCCGTGCCGTGCTCAACGAAATTTCATTCCGCGTGTTACGTGAAGTCCAACAGCACGACCCGAAGGAGGAGCGCCCGATCGAGGATATTATCAACTTCAAGGCGCGGGTGGGTATCTTCCTCGAGGAGGAGAAAATGTTCTCAGACTCCGTCCCGATCAAGCCGCAGGCGCTGATGCGAGAGCTGCAGGAGTGCTTGCCTGAGGATGCGATCGTCTTCGTCGACACGGGCAACATCACGTGCTGGGCTCTTCACTATCTCCAGGTTAAGAAGCCGAATATCATGTTTGCCCTCGGGCTGGCCACGATGGGCTACGCCACCGCCGCCGCGATCGGCGGTAAGCTGGCTGCGCCGGAGAGACCAGTCGTGGCGATTGTGGGTGATGGCTGCTTCCTGATGAATGGCATGGAGATTGCCACGGCCGTGAGCCATGATATCCCGGTTATCTGGATCGTCCAGAATAACGCGAAATTGGGGATTGTGCACGATATCCAGCGCTTCGTGGGCGAGAAGACGGTATTCACATTATTTAAAGCGGTCGATTTCGCAACGGTTGCCGAGGGGCTCGGCGCCGCTGGCTACCTGATAGAACGTCCGGGAGAGCTGGCGGAGATCTTACCCGAGGCTATCGAGCGTGCAGTTCCGACCGTGATTGACGTGCGCATCGATCCCACTGAGGTCCCCGCCCCATTAACTCGCTGGATACAGGGCTTTGGGGATCTCCAGGCACGATTGGATGCATTTGGATGAAGCATGCATCATCTACACTACACATGCTCATCGTATCTTCTAGCCCCGCATGTGGCACCGTTGAACGGGTGGATGAGAGAATTGAACATCTCCAGTACCATAGATACGATTTTTATCCCTGAAAGGCGCAGACCCTGATGCTTAAATAAACGCCTGCCTATTTACCAAGAAAAAAATGGCAGCCACGGTCGTTGAGCTCTCTTTGAGGCTGGTTGAGAACATGTTCGTTAACGACGCACGAGGCGGTGCGCGTGCGAGAGGTATCTGAGTAAATGGCGTCCATGATCTTCGAGCTCCTCCTGCTGCTCGTGGAGAAGATGTGTGTGATCATCGTGGTCACCTATCTCCTCACGCGGACGAGCTATTTCAAGGAGCTACTGGAGCGGAAGTTCACGCTCCAGAACCAGGCGTTTATGAGTCTCGTCCTCGGGGCACTCTCCATCTTTGGCACGTACGCGGGCTTTGAGATCTTTGGCGTACGGGCGAATGTCCGTGATCTGGGGCCGATGGTGGGCGGCTTGATTGGCGGGCCGGTGATCGGCTTGGGTGCCGGGTTGATCGGTGGCGTGCACCGGTACTTCCTGGGCGGCTTTACCTGCCTGCCCTGCTCGCTCGCCACAGTGCTCGCCGGGCTCTTCGGCGGTGCACTTTACCTCCTCAACAAGCGTAAGTTCATCGGCATTCCGGGCGCGGTACTCTTCGCGGCACTCATGGAGTCCTTTCACATGGGTATCACCCTCCTCCTTGCACGGCCCTATGCCGACGCGCTGCAGGTGGTGAAAGAGGTGAGCCTGCCCATGATCTTCTCCAATGCGCTGGGCATGTTCTTCGCCGCGACCATCATCGCCAATCTAATCAAAGAGCGAGAGACGGCCGAGGAGCGCGACCGGTACCAGGCGGAGCTGGAGCGGAAGCGGCAGGAGCTGAAGATCGCGCATGAGATCCAGCAGAGCTTTCTGCCCGATGCGATACCACTCTTACGCGGCTTCGAGCTCGCAGCGCTGAACTTACCGGCGAAGGAGGTAGGCGGCGATTTCTATGATTTCATACCCATCTCGAAGGATAAACTCGGTCTGGCCATTGCGGACGTCTCCGGGAAGGGTGTGCCCGCGGCACTCTTCATGGCGCTCTCGCGCACGGTCGTCCGTGCGAACGCGCGAGGCAATCCAGGCGTGGCGGAGGTGATCAAGGAGGCGAACAGCATGATCACGGCCGATTCAAAGTCCGGGATGTTCGTCACGCTCTTCTACGCGATCCTCGATCTGAAGGAGCGAAGGCTGACCTACGTGAACGCAGGCCATAACCCGCCGATGCTCCTGACGGGGAAGACCGGCGACCTCATTATGCTCCGCGCGCGAGGCATTGCGCTCGGCGCGATGGAGGAGATCGAGCTGGAAGAGCGGACGCTCGAGCTGGCCCGCGGCGATGTGGTCGTCTTCTACACCGACGGCGTTACGGAGGCGGTGGATACGCAGGAGCAGCAATTTGGCGAGGAGCGGCTCCTTTCACTCATTAAAGAGCACCACCAGCTTTCCGCGGCAGAGCTGGTCGAGCGGATCAAGGAGGCAGTCGTAGCCTTCTGCGCCGAGGCGCCCCAGTTCGATGATATCACGCTGATGGTCCTGAAGGTGGGTGCTGCGGAGGCAGGGGAATGATCGAGCGATTCGAGCTCCAGGTAGAGGCGAAGGTCGAGCACTTAGCACGGATCAGTGAGTTTATTGCGGATGCGCTGCGCGCGTTCGGGCTCGATGACCGGAAGAGCTTCGAGCTGCACCTAGCGGTCGACGAAGCGTGCGCGAACATCATGCACTACGCGTATTCCGAAGCTGGAGGCGTGATTGAGCTGAGCTGCGAGCGCCGGAACGGCGCGGTTCGGGTCATTATCAAGGATCAGGGGAAGCCATTCGACCCCACCGCAGTTCCACCGCCGGACCTGGACGCGGATGTAGAGGCCCGTGCAGTGGGCGGGCTGGGGATCTATTTCATGAGACGAATGGTGGATACGATCAACTACGAGTACCGGGATGGCCAGAACGTGCTGACGATGGTGAAACGGAAAACATGAGCATACGAAGCACCGAAAAGCTCAGCGTAGCAGAGCAGACATAGATGCGCGATTCCCGCGAGGATAGTCCTTTTAAGTGGCGGTTCAGCATTATACCGTGAGGCTGCATGTCCAAGCGACCACCGAATCTCATCTATGGCGTGGATGACACCCCGCCACTGCTCACCCTGCTGCTCCTCGGAGTTCAACATGTCTTCATCATCACCATTTCGCTCATTTTCCCCGTCCTCATTATCCGGGCAATCGGCGGGTCCGCTGCGCAAGCAGGCTTCATGGTCAGCATGGCCATGCTCGCCGCGGGTGTCGGCACGATACTCCAGGCACTGAACCGAAAGGGCATCGGTTCGGGGTACCTCTGTCCAGCATTGTGTGGCCCCTCATTTCTCTCCGCGTCACTTCTCGCCGTCAAAACGGGCGGGCTTTCGCTCCTCTTCGGCATGACCACGGTCGCAGGTATGTTTGAGGTACTCCTCTCACGCGTGTTGCATCGCCTCCGCGTTCTCTTTCCGCCCGAGGTCACCGGTACGGTGGTTACCATGGTGGGTATCACCGTCATACCGGTTGCCATTTCCAATTTCATGGGGCTCGATGCCACTGACACCGTGACTGAACGTTCTGAACTGATTGTTGCCGTCGTCACGCTGGGCGCCATGGTGTGTACGAACGTGTGGTGCAAAGGTAAACTGAAGCTGTATCCCATTCTCGTGGGCATGATCCTCGGGTACACTCTCTCGTATCTGCTCGGCATACTCGGTGTGGCAGATCTGCGCCAGTTCTCGCAAGCGCCACTGCTTGCGGTGCCGGACCTCGACTATTTCGGGTGGTCGTTTGACGTGCTCCTGCTCGCTCCGTTCCTGATCGCCATTACCTGCTCTCTCCTGAAGACCGTGGGTGATATCACCACCTGCCAGAAGATCAACGACCTCGACTGGAAACGTGTGGACATGAAGAATGTCAGCGGGGGCATTCTTGCCGACGGGCTGAGCGCGGCCGTCGGAGGTCTCGTGGGCACGATGGGGCAGTCAACCTCCTCCAGCAACATCGGGCTCTCCATCGGGACGGGTGCCACGAGCCGTAAAATCGCCTTTGCCACGGGCGGCATTCTCGTCGTTCTCGCCTTCTTTCCCAAACTCGCCACGATCTTCGTGATCATGCCCAAGCCGGTGATGGGTGCAACGCTCCTCTTCGCGATCTCCTTCATGATCGTTGCCGGGTTCCAGATCATCATGTCACGGATGCTGGACGTGCGGAAGACCTTCGTGGTGGGTATCTCCATCATCTTCGGGCTCAGCGTGGACGTGCTACCCGGGCTGTATGAGCACGTTCACCCCTGGATCCACCCTATTTTCAGCTCCTCGCTCTCCCTGGCCGCTATACTGGCGGTTTCGCTCAATCTCCTCCTACGACTTGGAATTGCCCGGCGGCAGCAACTCGTGCTGCGGCCTGGCGTGGACACCACGGACGCCATCTTCGCCTTCATGGAGAAGCAGGGCGCGGCCTGGGGCGCCCGCAAGGACGTGATCTATCGCGCGATATCGGCACTGAACGAATTTTACGAATCGGCCACCTTATTGGGGCTGGCGAAAAGCGAGATTACCGTCGATGTCAGTTTCGACGAATTCAACCTGGACGTGGACATTCGGTATACGGGAACGCTCATGGACTTTCCCACTGAACGCCCAACAGAGGTTGATTTGCTCCGAGATACCAGAACCACGGTCAAACTCGCGGGCTTCATGATCATGCACTACGTGGACCAGCTTAAATCAGATGCTAAGGGCGATAGTTGCCGCATACAGTTCCACTTCGAGCATTAACGGCCCCGCGAGAGAAAAGAAGCTGAAGTCTACAGCAGCTTATGACAGAGCAGCGACGATGAGATCCATGCATACCGTTTTGAGAAGTCGTTCACGCTCCCGTAGGCCAGCACGATCACCGTATAGAAGAGCAGGCTGAGCCAGTACTGGGAGATATCCTCATCTAGGAGCGTGATGACGTTCGCGTACTCTCGCAGTTTCTGTACGCACCGGAACGCCCTGTGCACCTCAGGATCCAGATTGGTGTCCGGGAGTGTCGGGATCTCGCTCAGGCTCTTGACGTTCAGGAATCGTTGCTCGAGCTCGATGACTGCGCGCAAGTGCTCCTCTGACGTGAGCGCGAAGCATTCGAACTTCAGCACCGCTTCCAGCTTCGCGATATCACGAAGAATATGCGCATGCTGCGTCTCCGAGAAGTCAATCAGCCACATATTCGCCTCCTCGTCCATCAGCACGTTCTTCATATTCAGGTCACCGTGCACGGATGCCTGGTAGACGCTTACCGACTTCGATCTCCGTGCTGGCATGACCTTCTCCGCGAAGTACAGCGGATTAACGCCCTTCCCGAGCCCGAACGGGAGCTCGAGAACCTCCTGGTCCGGCGTGACGCCAAAGTGCGAATGGGCATACGCCCGTATCGCCTCGTACTGGTACCATGAGCCATACTGCTCATACAGCGCGAGCTCCGTCAATTTCGGCTGCCCGTACCAGGCGCGGAGCACCACGCGGAAGAGCTTATCGAACGCGTCGAGGACCGCCTCCGTGCTGTGCTCGCGATAATATCCCTCGAGCGAGCCTATTTTGCTCTCCGTGCCCTTAATCCCCACGAAGTTGTAAAGTATCCCGCCGAACTCGCCCAGTTTGCAGTGCTCGATGATCTGCGTGGCGTTGTTCTGGATGTAGCGTTTCACGTGCTCCTCGTAGCCGCGGATCTCATCGTGGATATTCGCCCACCGGCCCAGCTTCAGGACAAAGGGCATCTCCTTACGCCCGCTGCGGTCCCACGCATTCACGCGAAAGACGAGCGAGCCGCTGTAGCCGCCCGTGATCGGGGTGAGCAGCACTTCGCTGCAGTCCTGGTGGAGCTTGCGCGTAATGCGCTCATACGTCTCAGTCCAGCCCGGGCAGGCATTGGCGAGCGCGATTCGCGTCGGCTCCTCGAAGAGCACCGCGGCGATGTACGAGACGCCGATGACCGCGTGCGTAACGCACGTAGTATCGAGCAGATGGCGCATATCAACGAACTCGCCCTCTCTCACGATGCGCTTGATCGCCTCGTCCAGATCCGGGGTTCGCTCCCAGGTCACGTGCTTGAAGATCACCCCGTGGTTATGCAGCAGCATCTGCTTGTTCCCTACATTCGCCGGGTGCAAATAGAAGAGCGCATTGATCGCGTCCCGGTCGAGTGAGGAGAGGTCGCTCTGCAGATCGAGCCCCATCCCGAAGCTCACCATCGTTTCCCCCCGGTGCTTCGGCGCGGTCGATACATCGAACCACTGCGCGATATTATCCCGGTGCAGGATCATCTCACGGTTCGCGGGCGCGAACTGCTTGATGGGCGAGATCTTGACGCCCGAGCTGTAGGCCGCGTCAAGATCGGCCCAGAGCGCGAGGCTGAGCAGGCCCTTGAAACCCGGGCGGTGCTCACGTGCGAACTCGAAGATCGCGGCGTAAATCTCCCCGATCGTCAGGCCCGTCTCTCCAGCTCCGCGCTCCATCACGATGAGGTCGTTGAACGGGCCATCGAGCGCGACGTTGAAGCCGGTGAAGATCGTCACTTCGCCGGTATCGCGCTGGGCGATGAGGAAATCGGGCGTATCATGCCCGTCCGTGGGCAGCCAGACCATCGTGCCGCCGATCGTGATCATCTCACCGAGCAGCGGTGCACAGGCGGAGACGCTCTCACCCAGCGCGCCGAGCCCGATCGAGTATTCGGTCTCCGAGAACCGCCGGGTGCAGATGTCCTCGTCTCCCAACTGCGCATAGAGCACCTTCGCGATATCGCTCGTCACCTTCAGCACTGCCTCGTCGTGCGCGGTTTCAAGGACAGTAAAGCGCGCGCCACGACTTGCAAAGGTTGGTAAGCGATCCCACGCGACCTTCGCTTCTCGTCTGGTAAGGAGTGCGCGTGCGTGTTTCAGTGCCGCCTCCCTCGTCGGCCAGATGGCGAAGACCTGGTCAAAGCCCGCCATCGCGAGCACCTTGAGCGGATATGATTGGACACCGCAGAGCTGGATACCGCCGCCACGCGGCTTCAACACCTTCTCGGTCGCCAGGAGTGTGCGAATGCCGCCGCTGCTCAAATAGGGGACGTTCGCCATATCGAGGACCACCAGGGCATCTTCAGGGGTAAGCGCGCTCTTGAGCGCTTCGTCCAGCTGCGTAGCCCCGAATGCGTCGAGACGACCGTCGAGCGAAAGGATCAGAATGGCATCAGCTCGCTCTACATGGATCTCCATCTCACACCACCTTGCTCTCATGAGAGTGATAACTGGTGCGTGTAAAAGTAGGTTGTTTGTTCGCAGGTTATGCACTTCGGCGAGCCGCGTGCGAGCACCGTGCTTTCCAGCTCGCTCGCACCACTCACCAACCCAACCGGAAAGGCTTATATAGTTAGTTGCGCTTCCTCTATTAGAGGATTGGAGAGGAATGAAGCACCTTCGTCTCTTCACCTTATTCGCACTAGTCGTACTCGTAACTGCCGTACTGCAACCAGCTATTGCTCTTCCCGCGGATAGCAGCCCCCAATCGAACGCAAATCCCGTGCCTTCTCCTATCACGCCCACCGCCGCTTCCGCGTTGACCGCGCTCGCGCAGCTGCGCGAAGCGGCGAACCAGCAGCGTAGCAGCGGCATAAACGCGGACGCGCTGATTGCCGCTACCACGAACATGACCGACACGGATAGCGATGGCCTGCCCGACTCGGTCGAAGCGGTGCTGGGCACCGATTTGAATAACACGGATACCGATTCCGACGGCTTGGACGACCCGTATGAGGTAAGGATCGGCCTCGACCCGCTGAAGCACGACTCGAACAGCGATGGGATGGCGGATTATCTGGAAGTGATGACCGTGCCGCCGTTATTGAGCACGAGCTGGGAGGAGAATGAGATCCGGTGCGCACCCAAGACCGAGCTGGTGGATGATGTCACGGGTGAATGGAATGTGACTGCAACAGAGCATGTACATCATGGCTTGTATTCCTTCGAGTTCGCAGGTAATTACCACGGCGACACGAACGGTAATGGCGCGCAAAAAATCTATCTCAAGATCTTTGATGTCGACATCCCCCTTGGGAAGGAAGTCCGGCTCGCCTACTGGATCTATCATGACAACTACTCTGCCCGCAAGATCTCTATCGATGGCGTCACCACGGATGGCAAGACCATACGCGATTTCACGCAGAATGGAAGGTATATCACCGATCAGTACGGCGTCCGTGCGCATCCCTCGCACCGCGAAGACCCGACCGGTGTCTGGTACTATGTGGAGTACAACCTCTCCCTGCTTGAGGGCACGACGCTCGATTATCTGATGGTCACCTTCGACCTCAAATCGGCAGAAGCAGGCACGTTTACTGCATACCTCGACGACCTCCGCATCTGGTCGAGCGATATAGACGGCGACGGCTTCCCCAATGCCTGGGATCGTGATAATGACGGCGATGGCGTTTCGGACGAGCTGGATATTTCACCCTATACGAGATCCAGCGTGAATGCTGATCTTCAATTCCACGTCCAGACCACGGGCCATCCCACGTACATGGACTTCCAGCTCAGGCCTAAGAACCCGGAGCATCTGATGCTTCCTGTTCAGTCATGGGCCTGGCCCTCCGATGACAGGGGACAGGTCATGGATACGGACAACTCAGCGGATGATGTTCATCTCACGCCCATGCTGGAGCTCGCCGCTAACCAGCTACCGGCCCAATCAGGGGTGGAATCGTACGGGATCACCGTGACGAAGAGCCACCGACCCGAGAACTGGAGCACGATGGTGACCTCACCGGAGATCGGCCATTTCAACGATGGTGGCGGCACGGCCATCGCCGATCTCAACGGTAACGGTAAGCTGGACCTCCTCTGCATGGGCATCGATGATGCGACCGAAGCGAACGTCTTCTGGTACAGGATCGGGTGGGATCTGGACAGCACCGGGAAACCCTCGAACTGGAGCTCAACGGTGAAATCACCCTCCGAGGGGATCGGCTGGGAGGATGACGGCGGAGGCGCGGCGATCGCGGACATCAACGGCAACGGTAAGCTCGATCTCCTCCTCATGGGCATACCGGACTGCGAGGGGATAAACGACTTCCGGTACCTCATCGGCTGGGACCTCACTAGCTCGGGGGTGGTCTCGAGCTGGAGTGCCATCAAGAAATCACCTGCGGGAAAGGATATCGGGGTTGTGGACCGCGGTGGTGGTGCGGCCATCGCGGACATTGACCGGAACGGTAAGCTGGACCTGCTGCTGATAACCATCCCGGACAATGACGGGGCCGATGAGTTCAGGTACCTGATCGGCTGGGACCTCTCGAAGGCCGGAGAGCCAACAAGCTGGAGCGAAGTGATGAAGTCACCGATGATCGGGCATCACAATCAGGGGGGCGGCGCGGACATCGCGGACCTTGATGGCAATGGCAAGCTCGAGATCCTCTTCTCGGCCGTGGACAACCCTGATGGAGTGAACCGGTTCTGGTACATGGTCGGATGGGATATGAACAGCTTCGGGCAGCCGGCGAGCTGGAGCCCCATCGAGAAGGTGTGGACCGATGAGTATCTCAATGTGGAGACCGATGGTGGCGGGCTCGCCATCGCGGATATTGATGGCAACGGGTACCCTGATCTCCTCCTCATGGCCGTCAACGACCCGGATGGGGCGAACAGGTTTGTTTATCAGATCGGCTTCAATATCGTGAACCGGGCGTACGTTCCCCTTATGCCGGTGCAGGTGCAGGGCACCACCGTGGCCTTTCAGGGCCGGATGTTCTATTCGGAGTCCGCGGGACCGCTGAACCTCAGCGCCGATGCGAAACTCGTCTGGATGGTGCAGGCGGAGAGCGACAAGGGCGATCTAACGTGGAGCAACACGGTGGGGTCCCCCGAGATCGGCGGTGAGAATGCTGGTGGCGGAGTTGACCTCGGCGATATAGATGGGAACGGTCAGCAGGATCTGCTCCTCATGGGGATTGACGACCCCGAAGGGTCGAATAATTTCTGGTACAAGATCGGCTGGGACCTGAAACCCGATGGCTCACCCACACGCTGGAGCTCCACGGTGGGGTCTCCTGTGATCGGCCACTACAATGATGGTGGCGGCGCAGCTCTGGCGGATATCAACGGCAATGGCAAGCTGGATGCGCTCTTGATGGGCATTGATGATCCCAGTGGAGAGAACAACTTCTGGTACATGATCGCCTGGGACCTGGGGTCGAATGGCACACCCCAGTCCTGGAGTTCAATTATGGCATCCCCGAGTGGCCTGGGAATCGGCAGCACGAATGCCGGAGGTGGAGCTGATATCTACGACATCAATGCCAACGGGAAGCCGGACTTCGTGTTCATGGCTGTTGGCACACGCTATACCCCGTATTATTACTACGTGATCGGCTGGGACGTGGACTCGACCGGGAACCCGTCGAGCTGGAGCTCAACCCTGAGGTCACCGAAGATCCCCGAGATCGAGACCCAGTATGGATTCAGTGTCGGCGGCGGTCTGGCCATTGAGGATCTCAACGGTAACGGTAGACCGGACATGGTAGTGATGGAGATCGTGAACGAGCCGGGGCCAAACGAGTTCCGGTACCGGATCGCCTGGGACCTGGACACCTCGGGAAAAACTACCTGCTGGAGTAATCCCAGATCGTCACCGGCGATCGGGGGTGAGAACGCCGGCGGAGGGACTGCCATCGCGGATATCAACGGTGATGGTGTCCTCGACCTCCTGTGCATGGGAATTGATAATCCCAAGGGGGCAAACCAGTTCTGGTACCGGATCGGGTGGTCCGTCGAATCAGAACAGGAAATAATTGCGAATTATCACGAGGATATGATGCTCACCGGGTTCACGATAGACGAGAACTACGGTACTGAGCTGGGATTATTCTACAGTGATGATAAGAACGAGACAATACATGCACATGTGATCCTTGATTTCGAATATTTGAATGGCAATACCTCATTGACAGAGATACAAACTAAACTAGCGGCCAACAATGTGTCGGTCAACCAAGAACTGAAGTCATTCCAGCATCATGACGAGGCTTTGATTGCGGTGACGAACATTACGGAGAATATCCTGGAAACACTACCTGCTCATTCAATACTCCCTATTGAATTTGCCCTCACCGATTCATATCATGGTATGGAAATGCACGGATTCATGTCTCAATCGTATCTCCTGGGAAGCGACTACGTTCTCAACCTGACAGGAGAACCGCTCGTCGTGACGAAACTCACGAAACTGTGCTGGTTTAATACTGATACACGAGAGGCTTTGGAGCCTGTCGAGCTCATTCACGAAGTAGAAAGCTGGAATATGGATTCGAACGAGACGGCAATACTAACCGCACTTCTCCTTGCATGGTCAGAAGGCAATACCGTCTTGTCTGCGATAGGTGATTACCAGTTCGATTATACCATCAGTGGAAAAGATGACCTGTTGGCTGAGGCGAAGACTACTTTAAATATCTTGCTCTGGTTGGCAGTCGGGTCAACAGCTATTAGATTCGCTATATGGGAGCCGGCCGTCTCGAGATTGATAGCGATGGTAGATCCAGAGGTTGTCTTAAATTGGGAGTATGCCTCGAGAGGGGAGAAGATCTTCAACGCATTGTCGAAATATGTCATACCGAAGTATATGAAGGTTACCTGGCAGGGAAAAACCGGAAGTTATTTTGACATGATTGGGGTACTTGCCAAAGAGGGACACCTCAATCCAACTGGTCGAGCGGTTAAATTATATGATAAAATGAATGCGCGGGTATGGACAACGAGCGCAAGATTAGCCAAAACCATTATATGGATTGGGCGGATATTACTATTCCTTGCAATTGTTGCTGTTGTCATCAATTTTTTCGTTATGGCCTATCTGTATGGCTGGACAGCGTATGGATGGGCGGCAAGTGCACTGGTAGCAGCATTCGAGGCCGTCTATCTCGCTGTCCTGATCGCAATTTCATTGATACCAAAAGTAGGCATATTTTTAATGCTGTTTATCATCTTCGTAGACCTGATCGCCACATTCTGTTTCGGGTACGGCTCATCATGGATCATCGAGCAGATTGTTGATGCCTTGACCGATATTAACCTGAGGACCGAAGTAGACCTCGATACGCTGGACACCTCACTGGCCATGGACGATTATTTAAACAATGGTCTGACCGTTGGTGATCGGTTCGAGCTGAGAAGTCTGATCATGGAGAAGATCTCAAAGACCAGTGCAGGCACGGACACGGACGTCTCGGAGAGCTATATCACCCCGCGCTATAAGGGCGGTGCCCAGGTCTACGAGAACTACAGCTGGATAACCTACCCCGCGGATGGCGGTGAGTACCGGAACACCGTCTACGGTAGCAATCACGGCTCCTGGCGCGTGGTGGAGCACGATACCGGGATCTGGGTGGAGCCGAAGAAGGCCATGGTCAACTTCCCGGTGACTACCTGGCTGCATGCTGATTACCAGGTGTACTATGACAAGTGTTTTGTTGCCACCTGCTCTCGCGAGAGCACGTCTGATTCAACGGGCACGGCACTTCAGACCATGTACTTCGACGTCCTCCCGGACTCCATTGCTGAGTTCGTGAACTGGAGCGCCCTCACGCCCCGCGACCCCGATGAAGACGGGCTCACGACAGATAAGGAGGGTTTCCAGGAGACGTATTACAAGGTGCTCAACATGGGCAGCTCGGATGAGCTTGGCCGGGATTGCTATCTCCAGGGTAATGCTCTATCCACCCCCGAAGTGGAGCTCGACTTCTCGGGCGAGCTTGATGGCTACGATCTCTGGAAGCTGAAGCCAGCGGGCAATGGCTTGTACTACCTGGTCAACAGGGGAAGCACGGAGGCTAAGGGATTCGAGTGCTGTCTCTACGGGATGGATGGCAGAGCTCCCGAGGTGGAGCTCGACGAGCACTGCGATGCGGGAAATGGAAGTCTCTGGTACTTCAAGTCGGTTGGAGAGGGTTGGTACAAGATCATGAACAAGGGAAGCACCGAGGAGAAGGAGACCCCCTGCTCCCTCTACGGTCGAGAATCCGCGAATCCCGAGGTCCTGATCGACCTGCATGCCGAGGAAGGGAACTGGAGCTACTGGAAACTGGAGCCCCTCGAATCTGCAACAGATCCCTGGAAGTGGGATACGGACGGCGATGGGCTCTCAGATCTGTTCGAGGTCAATACTATGGTCGACTACGGCACGAGCCCGACCCGCGCAGATACCGACGGTGACGCGCTGAACGATCGGCTCGAGCTTGAACTGGGCACGGACCCGACAGCGCGCGATACCGACGGGGATGGTTTGAGCGATTATGAGGAGTACGGGGGGTGGCTGGTCAGCTTTACGTACGGTGGGCAGCTCTTCACCGAGCGCGTGTGGCCGCGGCCGCTGCTGAACGATAGCGATGCCGATGGGCTCACCGATCACGAGGAATACCAGGCAGGGCTGAATCCCCGGTCGAGTGACACGGACGGCGATGGGCTCGGCGATGCCGAAGACTTTGCGTATATACCCGCTGCCACCGATTACCTGAGCAACGTGAGCCTGAATGGAGCGGGCAATACCCTTATCGTAAGTCCCGGCGAGAACGTAACGGTCTCGCTTGATTACCGGATCTGGAATCCCAGTGGCTCCTCATGGGGGGAGAACAGGATTGTGCTGGGGTTGGATTCTATGGTCTCGACCTGCATTTATGAGGCTACACCCGCGGTAAGTCCTGCGGTGACCACAGGGTCTGCCCAGTTCTCATTCACCGCGCCCGATGCACCCGGGATCTATTATGTGAGCTCGACCACCAGCGTGGAGATAGCTCAGCGAATTTGTGTATGGGGCTCTTGTACGTGGTTTTATTTGTGGGCGGAGCGGGAGAAGGCGAAGATAGGCGCGCTCAAAGTCACCACCACGGGTTTCGGCACGGCCGCGCGGGCATCATTCCCGGCCGGTGGGCTTACGGGCGATGTGGCAAACGTGCCCGCACTGAGCGAGGAGATTGAGGAGCGGGATAGCGATTCCGATGGGCTCACGGACTTTGCCGAGCTCAGTGGCTGGGTCGTTAACTTCACCAATGCTTCCGGCACGTTCTCCGTTCCCATGACCAGCGACCCGCAGCTTATGGATACCGAACGCGATGGGCTTAGTGACGGCGAGGAGTTCACGCTGCTCTCGAACCCCCGGGATGGTGATACGGACGGTGACGGGCTCACGGATTTCGTGGAGCGCGCGCTGGGCACGAATCTAGTTGTTTATGATACGGACGGCGATGGCCTGGATGACGGTACCGAACTCACCTTCGGGAGCGATCCTACCCGACCCGATACGGATAACGACGGGCTGCTGGACAATGAGGAGTTTGCGCTCGGCTCCAATCCGACCAACCCCGATACTGACGCGGACGGGCTGATCGACTTGTTAGAGCAGCAGTTCAATTCGAGCTTGCTCATGCCTGATACCGATGAGGACCTGCTCTTTGATAGCGCAGAATATAATCTGAGCACAGATCCGCGGAACCCGGATACCGATGCCGATGCGTTAATGGACGGCTATGAGGTGATGATCAATACGAGCCCGGTGTGCAACGACACCGACTTCGATGGCGTGCTCGATGGTGAAGAGCTTGATCTGTGGTTGAATCCGCTCGTCAATGATACGGATGACGACGTGCTCACAGACTTACAGGAGCTGGAGCTGGGCACAAATCCCCGGAGCGCGGACACCGACAACGACGGCGTGAGCGATTTCGAAGATACCGACTCGTATACCTCGCACGTCGAGCGAGTGATTCTCGCCTACGACCCGGATCCTGATGCCTACGAGTTCGCCGAGAACCTCGAGCAGTATCTCAACGTAACGGTCGTTTCGCCCGAAGAGCTGCTCGGGAATTATACCGATGCGCCGTACATCGTGCTCGTGGGCCGGCCTGATGCGGGGCCGGGCACGGTGGGGAACATCTCGCATGAGCTCCTGCAGTACTCGGGCGAGATCCTCACGAAGATGCTCGAGTCCGACTATTACCGGTTCGCAACCGGCTACGGGCTATGGAACAGCACGCAGACGATCGTGATACTCGCGCATCCTTATCCCTCTGACCACTACCGGGTGCTGAACATTCTGAAGAGCCATACCGCAACGGTATTGCCCGACTCGGTCTATGTGGAGTACCCATCGGCAAGGAACTTCTTCAGGCTCGAGGCGATCAAGGAGATCGATTCGTATATCTGGGTCGAGCTCGATGAGGCGGTAACGCCCTGGCTCGAGCTGAGCCGGTACAACGCTTCGACCACGCCCTTTGCACTGGGGCATGCCACGGGGTTAGCTGCGCATGAGGAAGCGGTAGGGCGCTATCTCGAGGTGCTGGTGAGCGAGAACGTGCAGAACGACACGGACGATATTATTGCGCAGGCCTGGTTCAAGGTTTACTACACGGCGGCAGATCTCGACCGAACGGGCGATGGCGATGCGAACGATCCGGGCGACCTCAATGAGAGCACGCTCGTCCTGTATGTCTTTGATGAGGCGACAGGCAGGTGGACGAAGCTCTCCGAAGAGCTTGTGTGGGTCAGTGAGACGGGTGTGGAGACGACGAACGAGGAGCTCTACGGCACGAGCTACGAGGGCTATGTCTGGGCGATTGTATCGCATCTCAGTCTCTTCGCACTGGCCGGTGAGCCGATACCGGGTGCCGTTGTACCGGTGCGTGCTCGCGGTGGTGGCGCGGCGCCTCGTGACTCGGATACGGATGGATGGAGTGATATTGACGAGCTGCTCGCGGGGACCGATCCGAACGATCCCGAGGACTATCCGGGTAAACTGGCCGCTCCAGCGACGCCAGCTGCGCCGTCAACGGTAACGCCAGCACCATCCGTCACCCCAGCGCCCGTGGCAACGCCAACGCCTGTCGAAACGCCTGTACCGGCGACGCCCACGCCGAAAGAGCCTGGCTTTGACGCGCTGCTGTGGCTGCTTGCTCTTGGCATCATTCTCTGTGTGGAGTATCTGAAGCGGGTCATTACGTGAACCGCTTTTAAAAGGGCAGGAAGAACTATCTTATTTCTACGAGGATGAGTTACCATGAGCACGTACGCAGCAGATTACCGGCAGAAACTGACCACAGCCGAGCAGGCAGTTGCTAAGATCGCGAACGGCAGCACGATCGTTCATGGCTTGACGACTGCCGAGCCGCCCGCACTGCTCGCTGCGATTGCTGAACGTGCACGAGCTGGTGAGCTGAGCGACCTCAAGATCTATTCGTTCAATCCGCAGAAGCACGTTGCCGCGACGGTCTTCGCACCCGATCTCTGCGATTGTATCCAGGCGTACTCGTGGTTCGTGAGCGGTTCTGACAGGCCGAAGGTGAAGGTGGGGCTGAACTACTACGTGCTCGCAGTTCAGCGGCACGGGCGGTCCGCTGGACTTTGTACGCGGCGCGTTCCAGGCGCGTGGCGGTAAGTCCTTCCTGGCCTTCTATTCCACCGCGAAGAACAGCACGGTATCACGGATCGTTCCGCGATTCCCGCCCGGCACGAAGGTCACCACACCGCGGATGGATACGCACTACCTGGTCACCGAGTACGGGGTGGCTGACCTCAAGAACAAGTCGACGCGCGAGCGCGCGCTGGAAATCATCAATATTGCGCATCCCAGGTTCAGAGATGACTTGCTACGGGAAGCGGAGAACATGTACCTCATTTGAAGCTCTTT
>Ga0172363_10001437_pt1 | contig 19181 bp, 28 predicted proteins | sample LakKivs2_kivu2a2_FD_114541 | JGI IMG/M metagenome (GOLD analysis project Ga0172363, IMG submission 114541) | Sediment microbial communities from Lake Kivu, Rwanda - Sediment s2_kivu2a2 | ecosystem: Environmental > Aquatic > Freshwater > Lake > Sediment | place: Rwanda: Western Province, Lake... | reverse complement strand
TACGTAAAGCTCAGCACCTAGAGTATTGTCGCCAGGGATAGCTTCCATCAATTTATAGAGAGCATATTCTCCGGCTACCATCATATGATTTGGTACGTCAATACCCGCATCAGAGTGAGCGTAGATATATTCGTTATCATCAGTTATCCAGTATTCCATGATAGTAATTCCTATTCTACAGAGCTAAAAGGAGCAACAACAGCAATAGTACGGTTTGCAGTATTTTGAAACACAGCAACGTATGATTTAATCCGGCGATTGTAAACCATAGTTGTTTGCGTACCGGGATGAAATTTTCTTACCAGGTTAATATATGTTGCATTGAATATTTGGTTAATGCCAGATATATGGCAAGCAACTTTCATTGGTATACTGGTTTTGGGACTGTAATAAGGTGAGTTCGTAGGTAATTCAGTAAAGTGCCATTCATGGGAAGAAAGTTTTGATGCTTTCATTGATTCATGGGAAGAGAAAAGTTTTTCGTGCTTGGTGACTATCTCGATTACTTGCTCGGGGATGATGGTTGATTTGTATTTGGGGTAAACGAGGTCCCAGATTTTGAGACGATGATATTCGTTTAGGTCGCGGATCAGCAAACCAGGTAGGGCTAGGTAGCCGTGAGGGATAGCCCAGTTTTGTCGCATGATATAAAAGGGCATTTGTTTGAGAGTAGAAGCAATTTGTTGAATTGAGTAAGAGCGGAGAGTCATAGCTAATCTTTCGGAGTTAATTTGAGGATAGAGCACTGAACACGAACAGTACCAAACGCATAGTGAACGACTACGCTGTTATCTTCTACTTCATACTTGATGAAGTTATGTTGAGCATCACTAATGGCAAGCCATAGGATTTCATTGCGACGTACTTCAGCTTTATTGAAGGACGGTATAGGGTGGTTCCCTCGTGGGGAGCCTTCAAAGATGGAATATATTACTTTACCATCTGTATCAAAATGTTGACGGTGAATAACGTACACGATTATCCATTTATGTTATTAGGGATGGTTATTTACGACGTAATTCTTTGAGATTGGCATTAGCCCAAGCTCGCATAGCTTCGGCTTCGGAACCTGCTGAATTCCAACCACCACCTTTGTTCCAAGCATCGTACAAATCTTGGGGAATTTGTAATCCGTATTTCTCATATATTGCTTCGGATACAGTGCTAGGCAACCCATCATTGCCGTAAGCACCAGATAATGTAATCTTTTCACCTCCAATGGTTGTAGAACCCATCATCCAAGGGCCAAATTGAGTTAGCTTAACGGAACGAACTACTCCTTTCATAGCGTCACCTTGACGAGGTGATTGTATGAGAATTAAGAAGGGACCAGGGCCTGTATATTGTTCGTCGTCTTTGGTGTAACCATGAGGGCAAGGTTGTATGAACACAGTAATATATTCCTTGGTAAGAGAAAACCACCTGGCCGAAACCAGGTGGTATTTATGGGAAAAAATTAATTAAGTGGTAGCCAACGAGATCGCATGTTGTCGATTTGTTGGGCGGGTACGTTGTGGGTATTAGCAAACTTGTTTTGACATTCGATAATACAAACAGTGTATCCGAATCGTTTTGCTAATTCGAAATAAGGTTCAGCTTCCCAAGGTTGAGAAAACGTGTTGTGTACTGCAATGTCTTCGGGAAGGTGCATCGACATTGTTGATTCAACTTGAATTTGACAAAATGAATGAGCTATGGGTAGCTTGGTAGGGTCGAATTTGTATTCGATAGTTCCATCTAGCATAACTTCATTAAAAAAGTCATCAGCAGCAAAACAGTATTTAGCTAACTTGCGGGCTAAGGTTGTTTTACCAGAACCGGGAAGGCCGCGAACTAAGTAAAGGGTGGGCATAGTAATATATTCCTTGGTAAGTGTGTGGTATTTATGGGAAGAAAGAAAGACTAGTGCTTGACTTTGTGTGTCGTAATTGATCGTTGTTTGTTGTAGCGGATATTAACCGTTACACCTTCTGCGATCTGTTCCTTGTTGATGTACTGACCGTGAGGTTGGAGCACAAAATCTTTGTTGGCTTCGAAGTCCGCAATGGCATCGGCTTTCTTTTTGTAGTCTCTGCCGTATGCTGGGGTCAGGGTTACGAAGTTTTGAGTTAGTTGTCCGGCGTTGTTTGTTGCGAGTTGAAACATGGTCACTCCAAAGAAGGTAAATAGTGGAAAGTAGTGAAAGGCATCCGGTAATATATTCGGCGTAATTCATGATCGTATCCTTATGTAATGAAAAGTAACGTAATCCTTTACGAAACTATGTAACGAAGTTCGCGGGGTCGTTTTACTCCTGCTGGTAATGGGGGAAGTTTAATATATTCGAGGTAAGCTACGCTGTCTGCTTCCGGGGTTAGGATGCAGCGGTAAAAGAACAAGGTTGTTTCAGTGGTGGCGAATACTTGTCGAACAGCTCGATATATTCGCTTTTGAATTTCTTCACAAGAGCCGGTTACTCGGATGTTTGTAATAGCTTGGTGAATATCTAAGTGGTCGATGATGAATTTGTTATCGTCGAGTGTTTCACTGCAAGCTAGAATAACGTGATAGGTGTAAAATTTGTGACCAGTAACTTTGCATTGATTAGCGGTATGCTTATTAGTGATCAGCGTACCTTTCCGATTCATGACGTACATAGCTAATATATTCCTTGCTATTCGGTGTTCGATATATTCCAACGAGGAATATATTCGTTTACCCCCTGGTGGGGGGTAGGTCAATTCGATCGTTTCGTTATTCAATTATTCTATAGGGTGCCAATTATCGAGCGAATAGGAATTGAATAGCGATCGAAACGGCGATAGTTTGCCGTACTATAAATAGAACAGAATTTGTTTCCGGTGTCGATACCGAAAACGATATAATCTGATTCTCTTTTGAGGTATTACCCTTTACCACCCTAGGGGGGTATAGTTAATATATTAAAAAACCCGATATATCCTACAAGAGAATATATCGGGTGGCGAATAGAAAGAAGATTAGAGATTAGTTACTGGCTGTTTTCTTCAACAGCTTCATTAACGTAGGGTCTTCCCCTTCAATGAGTTGTTTGAGTGCTCCTAGCATCAACGAATCCTCTACGTCCTTAGCGTAGACGCGAATCCAGCGAGGGCCTGTGGGTTTGTCAAAGTGGCCTTGCATCTTACCTACGTCGCGTACTTCGAGAGGTACGCTAGGAACGTAATTAGGTGAGCCACCAGGGCGTCCTGCACCGCTAGTGCGTACTGGCGTGTCAGGCTTAGTAGCTGGTGTGCCAGGCTTGTTAGCTGGACTTCCAGGCTTATTAGCTGGCTTACTTGGCTTACTAGCTGGACTAGGTTTCTCTTTGGGAGCACTTCGTTTGGTGGGTACTTTCGTTGTTGCTGTAGCTGCTTTCTTTTTTGCCATAATGGCAGTCTCCTTAAAAATGGGTAAATTTCGTTTCCCGAAAATATTTATGGGAAAGAGAAAGTAATATTACCCGTGGTGAATATATTAGGCAAGTAGGCGAGGGGATATATTACCGTTTTTTTACACGATTATTTTTTTCCCGAATATGGTCGGCGAAGGTTTCGGTTGGTGGGGTACAATCTTCAGGGTGAAGGATAGGATTCTCGGGGGCATTGATTTGCCGAAGCGTACAGAAACTGCCAGTTTCGTTCAGCGGAACGGGGAGGGCTTTTAGAAGTTCGCCATGATAGTATTCGTGACCGTGTGCCCAGAATATACGGCGACCGTCTAAGCTGAGAACCAGGTGTTCGCTATCGTCTACGGTGTAGATATATTCGTAGTAATGGCTTCGCTTAGGGGGCGTATAACTTCCGTCGATTGTTTCCGCAATAGAGATGCGAGTGGGACTTCCAAAGCGGCGGCTACTGACAGACTTTTCTTGACGAGCGTTGCTATGTTCAAAGGGTTTGGGTGGATTTCGTTTGCTATCTGTAGCTGGAGTTGAGCTAGTAGGTGGGTTAGTTGAATTAGTTGATAGGGTAGGGGTGTTGGTTCTTGAATCGTCTTGGCGTATTTTTCTAGTGTATCCCATTCGTCTTCAGTGGATAGGAGGCGGGGTAATATATCTTGTACAACATTCTGAGCAGGGGCTGTTCGAGCTAGACAACCTACGCATATCCCATGGCTTTTGTTTTGCTCGCGGGATATGCGTTTGCCACACTCGGAACATATATCAACTTTGGCTTTTCGACTGTAGCCCATATCTATGGTCCAAAATTGTGGATTTTATTAAGTAAAATTTTTAGTTCGTAGAACTATAGATTTTATTAAATCCTGATTAGTTCGGGAAATATATTAGGTTAGCTTCCGTATTTCTTTTTACGGGCATCGCCGCCTTGCTTAGCGATTTTGGCTCGTTCAATGGGATTAAGTTTTTTGGCTCGGTTGACTCCTCCAACTTTACCACCTTTCTTTCCGGCTCTTGATTTCTGTTGTCGGTCTTGGATACCCATAGCATTGCACCTCGTAATAGCAGTAGGGAAATGAAAAACGAAAAGGTTAGTAGTTCAAGTGATTTGGTTAGTTTGGCAATTGATATATTCATTGTTTAGGTTTCCGGGCTTTGCGAGCAGCTTTGCCGGATTTCAAAGCAGCTACTTGGTTAGCTCTAGCGTTAGAGTCTTTAATTGATCGAGCACGTTTCTTGGCTACTTCACGGCTTGATGGTTTATCGGGTTCTTGCGATGTGTTTGGATTGGTGTCTTTGGTCATCGGGCAATTACCGATAAAGTTAAACGGTCAGCTTCGGTTAAACGATTTTCCTTGTAGGCATCAATGATGCGAGCAAGGTCGGCATTGCTCGGATCGCGAGGAATTAGCTTTGCGTGAACAGAAGTTCGGTTTAATAACGCTAATGAATTGAGTTCTTCAAAGCGTTCCTCGCAATGCAGAGCTTTGAGCCATTTACGCAGGGTATCACGTTTAGGAGCGGAAGTCACGCCCTTTTCAACGTGAGTTACGTAAGTTTGCGATAATCCGATTTGTTGGGCTAGAACTGTCGTAGTGATTCCGAGATTGGTACGTAAATTTCGCAGGATTAGCCCGAAATCGGTGATGGGGTCTTTTCGCACAGTCATGATATATTACTCGTTGGAAGTCATAAATTGTAAACTATTTTACGTGGTAAGTCTTCAGTTCCTCGTTCCGGTTTATTTATGGGAAGAGAAATATTGAAGACGCCGTGTAGCCAAGCATCAATATATTTGAGGGCTGGATGGAATGCGTGATTAAGCAAGCTAGGTTTGTGAGCGTCGATTAAGCGGTAGGTTACTTGTCCGTTATTTATCTTGTAGTATTTGGCAGCTCGATCACTGTGCCGTTGCATACCAGTTCGATCATTTTTTGTTTGAAGTATGTATACGGGGCGATTTGTGGGAACGAAAATAGGTGGATTGAATAGAGCATTGACGCAGATTAGAGCAATGCAATTGGGGTCGAATAGAAGCATTTGATGAGCTATTGTTCCACCATCGGAATAGGCTATTACGATATATTGTCCGGAAGTGTGTTTGTTGTAGGCTTCAATTACTTTAAGTTCGTCGCCGGGTTTCCAATTGAATTTTATGGGAAAGAAAAAGGTGCCTTGGTATTCGTCGTAGACGCTTGGATTAAAGTATTTTTCTAATCGGCCAAAGGTTGTGAATCCTTTGAGGCCTATTATGTTGGGTTCGATTAGAGTCATTTTTGTTTGTACTCGGCTCGACGGGCTTTGTTAAATTCTGGGAGGTAAATATATTGTGGGCCGCGAGGTAGGTAGCCGTGAATATATTTTTGCAGAGTTGGGTTGCCGTAGATAATTAAAGTTTCGAATTTATTTATTTTACGGGCTGAGCGGATTAAGTCTAAGAGGGTATCAAATTCGCGAGTAGCGGTTCCAGAGTATTTACGGGTTTGGAGGGCTAGGACGGGTACGGGAGAGGGGAGAGTCTCTAGGATGATTTCTCGGGTGTAGGGCCCGAGGTATTGGAGGGTGGGGATAATAGGTATCCCTAACTCTTGCCATAGGCGACCACACCAGCGAGATCGGTAGACGTTGTAGAGATTGATTGGGAACGGCCAATCGGGATAGGTGCTGAAATCGGGCAGGAGAACGGCCCGCCATTGCTCTTGGATTAGCATTTCGGCAAATAGGTCGGCTTGCCGGTAAGCAGCGTCAAAATAGCTGTCCTCGGTGTAGAAGCCTAAATAGCCGCCTACCCTGTTTGCGGGGAAAGGTCGGTGTCCTTGACAGTAGTAGGCTTGGGGGGAATTGGTTTCCCCGGATTTGGTCCAGGTTAGGGTGGGGTAATGGGATGCTAGTTCAGAGGGTAATAGGTCGGGGATATGCCATTTGTTGGAAGCGGCGAATTTAGCGTGGTTGTTAATATATGACACTTCGGCCCCATCGTCGGAGGATGGTTCGAAGGATGATATATTAGTGTCGTCGATTGGGGCTTTGGGTTTAGGGATGCGAACTGAATTTGTTCGTTTAAGTAATGGCCCGCTAGGGTGCATTATTAAATCTTGGGAGAGTTGAGCTAAGGCTTTGTCTCTTGCATCTTTGAGTTTGCCGATGGTTTTCTTATTGAACTCGACTAGAGAAGCTAAAGCGTCTTTGTCGGGTTGAGCTAGACCGGATATTGAATCGAAATATTGAAGGATTAGTTTTTCGGTTTCTTCGGAGCAAGCAATATATCGAACTGGGATTTCGGATTCTTCGTTCTTGATTGCTTCTTCGACTCGCATATGCCCGTCAACGAGTCTGTCGGTTTGGCTATTGTAAATGGGAAAGCTAAGCCATTTGAGTTCTTGAGGTAGACGTTCTCGGAATGCTACATAAGCTTGGCGTTGACGTGTAGAGTGCTTACGCCAGTTAGCTTGGTTAGCTCTTAAGGATTTCGGGTCTACCCAACGAATGTCGAATATATTATCGGCGGAGCTGCGTTTATTTATGGGAAGAGAAAATGTTCCGACGTTCCCATTTTGTGAGGTTACTTTGAATTCTACTTCAGCGGCTGTTTTGGGTTTGGGCGAGGATTTGGGCGATATCTTCGGGGATTTGCGGGGCGTGCTTTTCGACGATTTGGTTGATTTCTTCTTCGGGGGGATATTGTCCGAGTTCATGGAGTATTACTAGCTTGCGAAGGGATTCGGGTACACGTGGATCGTGTAGAGAAACGCGAATTGATTTAAGGTGGCCTACCCAGAGATATTGGAAGAAGGATTTGTTGTGAGTTTGTTCTAAGAATTCTAGGATTAGGTCTAGGTCGGGTTGAGCAACTGTTGATACACCGGCCTCTACTTTGGACAAGTAGGACCTTGCCCTACCGAGTTCTCTACAGAGATCACCAGCAGGGCGTTTATTATGACGCCGAATTAACTTGATGAAATTACCTAGGAGCATGGCGATATATCCGGGCTAGAATTGCGAAATTTATTAGCGTCTAAACCAACGAGTACGGGATGGTGTAGGACATACGCCACCCGGACAACTAGAGCTATAGCTAGTTATTCTTTGCAGGCTCGGTTGTTGTCTAATTACTACCTGGCTAGGTTGGTAAGACGTTATAACCGGGCTAGAGACGCTATAGGAAGTGTAGCTAGGTTGACTTGATGGGTAAGATTGGATGATTTGGGATGGGCTAGAAGAATATACTACTTGGTTGGGAACTGAAGTAATATATTGGGATGTTACAACCTGGCTAGGTTGGTACGATGTTACAACTGGTTGAGAGTTGTATACGGAAGGTGGACATACTCCACCAGGACAACCGGATACGAAAGTAGGTCTTTGGTATTCGGGCAGGAAGTATTGGGCGTTAGTGATACTTGGGATTAGTAGCAGTAGTGATGCGATAGCAAAGCGTAACATTGTAATCTCTTTTGTTTAGTAGAAACGAACTGGATCAACTTCAACACCTTGGGATTCATCAGGTACATAGCATAGGCATTCACCTCTTTCAATAAAACGAGTTAGTTGTTTAGTAAGAACAGCGAACATACCTTGACCCCAAGGTTTCCATTTGTCGGGGATATTGGATACTCGATTCCATTCTCCCCATGATTGGTCGATTAGTGTTACGTTGTCACCAAAGGTTGAACGACACCAGTCGGTTTGGTCAAAGCCAGCGTGACCCATAGCGTGATTCCAAGAACCTTGGAATTTGGAAATAGGATTGCCGGTTCGTTCTACAGCCATTTGTGAACCTAACCCAATAATATATTTCTTTCGTTGAGCATCAAGTAGACCAGCGAGAGAACGAATAATTTTGGGTCGGCCTGGTTTTGATTTTGAGGTTACAGAAATTATGGAAGAAGGAAGGTCTGAGCGACCAAGAGACATACCGATACGATATGAAGAACGATAATCGGTGAAGTCATGGGTTCCATAGTTTTGTTCGAATACATAACCGATACGGGCCGCTAGTTCGCATTGACGGGTTGGGTTAGAACCTTCGCCATTGTGACCACGATTAGTGTAGTAAGGTGGGGAGGCGGTTCGTTTATGGAATCGTTCATGATTGCCTGATGCCATGCGACTTACGCGAGTTAGGTCGAGCATTAGGCGAACCATCCAAGAGGTACAGTCTCCGGTTAGTTGAGCACCCATTAGGTTAAGGCTTGATTCAACAATATATTCTTTGTAAGGATAGTATTCTTGAACTTCGGTAGTTGTAGTGCTTTTGAATTCGGGAGTGTCTTCATAGATAGGGTTATCTTGAGTAGCTATGAAATGAGCTACTTCCCATTCAGCAGCTTGATTAACGTAGCGAGGTACGTTAGTAGCATCGCGAACAATGGCCCCGATGATTGTGTTGTTGGCATACCCGCGATAAACTTCGGAAGGACTTAATGGGCTAGCACCATATAAACCTCGACCAGTAGTTTCGGGAAAGAATTTTAGAAATGGATTTTCGGGAGTCATATATTTATGGGAAAGAAAGGGCTGAACGGATAGATAAAGAACAGCTAGATAGAACTTGGCTGGACAAAGAACAGCTAGGTTTAGCTAGCTGTTCTATTTATTGAGTAGCTAGTTTAGCAGCAATCGCAGCATTCGCGAAGTTCTTCGATTGCTTCGGTTAAATCGGTTCGATTTTCCAGTCGCATTAAGTTGAAGAATGCTTGGGTTGTAGCTCCGGGATTGCCTACACGTTGGCGAGTTAAGTGAATTCGGAAACGGACCCGATCAAATAAACCTGCTTGTTGAACTCGATCAGCAATTTGCTCGGAGGTGAGATCGCATTGTTGAAGGATTAGAGCTACTACAGTCATAATTAGCTCAATGCTAATGCCGGGGTCATTGGTGGTTTCAAGTTTGGATAGGATAGCGTGTGCTTTTTCCATGATGATATATTACCTTACGGCTTGGAGTCCTTTAGAAATTAGGTCGTAGTATTCAGCGTAAGAGTTGAGGGTAGTCGGTACTCTTAGCTCTTTTGTTTTAGCAGCTAACTTGTCGAATACAGGTGCCCAAGCTGCTAGGTTGGGGCCTGTTAGTGTTTCTGCGTTTCGTTTAGCTAAATCATCTTGAGCGGCGGTAAAACCTCCATCGCGAAATTGGCCAGCGAAGATTCCAGCAGATACAGCTTGGAAATTATTGGCTAGTTGAGCAGCTAAGGCTCGGGGTACTGGGTCTAGTTTAATTGCTTCATCGTAAATGAATTTTCCAATATTGTATTTGTCAGTAGGTACTGGATTTGGGCCAGGAACTGGAGTAGGTCCGGGAACTGGACCGGGAGTTGGTGTTGGGCCAGGAACAGGAGCAGGTGATCCGGTTACTTCGAATGTATGATCGTAGCGTTGAATGTCGAATACTCGGGTATCAAAGTCTACGTTGATTACGATTGCTTCAATTTTGTATTTACCAGGGCTAGCCCAAATATATTGAGTTTTGCCGGAAGTAATAATTGAAGGTTTTGGATTGTAAGACCAGAGCACTTGAGCAGAGTCAGGAGCTTCAAGTGTTACTGTGATTGGTTGATGAGGTTCGTATTTTTCTTTAGCAACGATTTGGGCGGCCAAGTTATTTATGGAAAGAAGAAATAAAGCTAAGCAGCCGACAATGCGAGTTGTGTTATTGTTCTTGGCGAATTTAGCTAGGAATTCGGCAAGAGCGGTTAGTAGTAGTACAGTGATGCCGGACCAAGAAGCATTTAGTTCTTGGATAAACGGGATTATTTCACTGAGTAAAATTGTAGCTAGCCAACCTATGAATAGGAATAGGATTCGGCGAGCTATAAATTTCCATTCGGTAGAGTTGAATTGAAATGCGGGAGAGCCGTATTGATTTGACATGGTTGGAATATATTCCAGGATAGGGAAGGAACGGAAGTTAGGTTTTGTTTTTCTTGATGATTAGCGTTACATAATCATCGGATACATAGGCTCGTTCAATTGTTGCCTGATCTTGGGCAATACGTGTTAATATATCAGTTGCTACGAGGGGGTCAAGTGATTGAATATTAATTTCTTCGTCTAATTTGGGGTCTCCGTTAGAATAGCGAAATAGGGAAACTACTGATGATTGGGCAAGCCCGATAATCGAGGGGGAGGTTATTTGGGATTCCTTGAAGGTTAGAGAACCCATTTGTTTGACGTAACCGCATTTAGTTGGTTCGGGATGGTGCTGGTATATTCCAGCGATAAATTCAAGCATCTTCTTTATCGTTATTGGTTGGTGTAATTTTCTTTTGAGCTACAGCTACGATAGCTGCGATCATTTCGGATAATGTATCACGTTCATGGGGTTCAGCGTAAATGATCAATAGAGCAGGCGGACCTTGCGGGTCTTCACCAGGTCGGACTACATGAATTTTCATGGTATGTTAATCTATTTGGTTTTGGAATTGGCATGTTAATCTATTTGGTTTAGAGCATCGAATAGTTCTTGGATAGAAGGTTGAAGGGTGAATATATGATCATTTCGACCTCGTTGGCCACTTCTATTTGTTAGGGTGTCTTGTCGAATTAGTTTGACTGATTTTAAGTCAGTAATGATACGGTTGATTCTTGATGGAGGTAGATTTAAGTCGATGGCTAAGTCTTGTTTTCGTATCTTAGGATTTTTGTAAATATGATTTAGTACGTCGAATACAAAACCATAGCAAGAATCGAGAGTTACTTTTTTGAGGATTGATAGGGCTTCGGTAGTTACTTCGTCTTGACCTAAGATACGAGTTATACCGATTAGTTCTTTAGTGAGTTGGAGAGCTAATCGGGTAGCGATTTCGGGACGAGGTTTGTAAATTAGTCCTTCATTGCGATCTGATTTTGGTTTGGTTCTTACGCGAGCTACTAGTTTAGCGTAGGATTTGATTAAGTATTTAGTTTTTGGGGTTAGAACAGGTGGTGGAGCATCAGCATATTTTTTGAATATATGCTTCATGAATCCGAGGGTCGCGTTTGTTAGTTTACCTTTATTGTCTTTACGTTTACCTACGTTGTCTAGGGCTTTGTCTAGGATAGCATCCTCTTTATAGTTGTGGCCTAGATAGTCAATGCGTAGGAATCTTTCCCCAAGTTCTGCATCGTTGTGGGAGTGGATGGCATCAGTTACACCCGCTACTAGGTTGAAGTTGATACCGTGGTATTCTTTGACTAACCCGTTACCAAACATGATTTTTACTGTACCGTCGTAAATGTCTCGCATAAGACCATATAGCTTGTGCTGTACGTCGCGGGGCATAGAGAGGCAAACGGTAAAATCCTTGATGAACACTCCTTTGTTGTTGAAAGATGGTAGGTTGGAAGCATCAGAACCATCTTCAGTTCGAGAACCCGATATGAGTGCTTCCGAAGTTAGTTTAGATACATATTCGAATGATTCGTTAGTTCCTCCGAATGATTCAATTAGTGTGGTTTTACCGCAAGATGGTGGACCGACAAGAAATACCCATAGCATTTCACCATCGACGTTAATTGTGGCAGCTACAGCTAGTACAGCAATGAAGGCTCGTTCTGTTTCGCGGGATATGTAAAGGTGGCGACGAATTTCTTTCATGTAATCTTGGAAAGAATATATTTCGTCTATGTCGTCTATAGAAGTTGTGTACTTAGGGATAGTGGATTGTGATATAGCGGATATATCTAGGTCCACAATTGCGGATTTTATTGCGGTGGCCGGTTTCGGATATTTATGGGAAAGAAGGTCGCGTATGTCTTTAGGGGCATCAGGTACGGCGGACCAGTCGAGTATACGAACTGTTTTACCTGCGGAGGTTAGTAGTTCGGCGGCTCGATACATTCCTTTTAAGCCGGAGTTGTCGTTGTCGTAAAGTAGGGTTATTTCTTTGGCAGGTTTTAAGGATTGAAGAAATTCTTTCTTGAATATATTAGCTCCAGGGGCAGCGACTATGGCATCTTTGGTTTTAAGGATTTGTTGAAGTGCGAGAGCATCCCATTCACCTTCACAGATGTAAGTGTGCGGGGTTATGTCTACGAAAGGTCGGTATAGGTATTGCTCCATGCCGGGAGCTTTCATAATTCGATAACGGAGTTTCTCGTCTTCATGGGAAGGAGAAAAGTATCCTAAGTTGGCTAGGAAATCGGTTCCGTTGGGAAAGGGGACATACCAGCGGTCATGCCATTGATCGTAAACCCATTGGGCTTTTTCGAAGTAGACGGGTAATATATGGCGTTCTTCCGAAAGTTGTTTGTAGTGTTCGGCTGTTGTGTAGTTCCAGAATGTTTCATGGATTTGGGTAATGAGACCGCGAGCATTACCGGATTCACCGCAACTTTTACAATCCCATAATCCATTTTCACAGTTGGCATAGAAGTGATTTTCTTTGTCGCATAAAGGGCAGTTGAGGCGTTCTACTTTTAAGCTGTCTTGGGGAACAGGTTGGTGGAGGTAGGTGTAGAATAATTTACTGAAACTCATTTGAATATATTTCCTATGGCAGCTCGTACAGTGTATTTTCAGCCCAGTGGGTTTTAGTGTATTTGAAATCTACGGAAGCGGGAATACCTAACTTTTCGGATTCCTCGATCATGATGTTGCGAATTGTGGATAGAGTTTGGCGGTAGTTGTATTTGCGTAATCCTTCGAATACAAGTTCATCGTGGACTGGGAGAATTAGTTCTAGGCTAGATTTGTTAGCGTATAGGTATTCGCTAGATCGAATCATTGCAGATTTAACTATTTCACCTTCGGTTCCTTGGATTACATAGTTGGCTGCTACGTATCGAGCATTGCGAGGTACTTGCAGAGGGTAGCCACCCACAGTTTCTACGTAGCCATATTTTCTAGCTAGTGTTGAGCACTTAGATAAGTATTCGAATACTTTGGGAAATTGTTTGGTGTAAAGTTTATATGATCCAGGAACACCAGACATATTCTCTATCTTAGTTTCTCCAGCTCCGAATAAGATACCAAAGTTAATGGCTTTAGCTGCTCGACGTTGCAGCTCGTCAGGTTCTTTGACTTGATACATTCGGCAAGCTACAGCACTATGGGCATCAGCACCATTGGCGAGTTGTTCGAGTAGATATTGGTCATTAGCTACATAAGCAAATATACGAATTTGAAATTGTGAGTAGTCTCCCATGAACCATATATGCTCGTCATCGGGGCCGAATACTTGCCGTAGTTTGAATGGTTTGTCGTCAGAGAATGGATTTTCGTTTTTACCTACGTTAGTTGTATTTGGGTCAGATGAAGACATACGAACCGTAGCTGTACCCTGTATATTGATTGTAGAATATAGTCTACCATCTATTTGCTTTCTTTCATAATTGGCTAAATATCCTTGGGTTGTTTCTATTTTACGCACTTCAAGAAGTTGTTTGCAAAATGTAGCTACAGGCTGGTCTTCGTATTCTTTGGTAATATATTTGAGTACGTTTTTGTCTGTAGATGGTCCGTCTTTACCGTAGGCTAAGGGGGGAATATTGTAGTGAGTGAATAATATTTCTCTTAGTTGTTTAGGGGAGTTGTGGTTGAGGTTTTTGTAATGGGGAACCAAAGATTGGAGTTTCTTAACGGCGGTTGCGTGGAGTTGCGAGTAAGTTGTTTGAGCTTCTTTAAGTTTGCTCGGCAATATATTAACGCCAGCATCTTCGATTTTCGCTGCAACTGTGATGAGCGGTCTGTGTTGTTCATAAACTTGCCATTGTTGTGACGTGAGATTTTGTTGATACCAATAGAATAATTCAAGGGTTAAGTTAGTATCTTCTAAACCGTAGTCCATACATACGGTGTGCCACGGGTGCCCCGAGTTATATTTATGGAAAGAAGAAACGGCTGAGGGAACCCAATAGTCGGCTCGCTCATAGGTTCCTTCTATGTAAGGTGTGTTGTCTTTGGAGGCTATTAAGAAGCCTAGTGTTTTGGCTATCTTGATTGATTCTTTGACAGCGGCTAAGAGTTGAGTTTCTTTGGTGTCTAATATATTGAGTCGAATGATGCCTTGTTCTTTGAGTGCTTTCTTTTCACTAGAGTCGTAAATATGGGCAAGCTGTTGGGTATCGTGTATGCGATGGGATTTCTCCCATAAACGATAATTGAGTAGTGAAGAAAGTTGGCGTAGTCCAAGCATATCGAATTTAGCATTGTGGAATACTAGGTCGGTATGTTGTCCTATGATTTTGCGAATTTTATTAACGGCGGCTAGGTCTATGTTTACACGGCGGGTAAATGGGTCTACTTCAAATTCCCAAGCGTAGTTCGTTCCGGTGTAAGAGGTGGCGAGAACCATAAAAGCGGAACAACCATGCCGTAAATTGAGGCCGGTAGTTTCAATGTCGAGAGCAAGTAGTTTCATGATGGTTAGAAGGTGGTAAGAAAAAGAAAACCCGGCAAGTAGGTTATTGGTGGAAGGTCCAATCTACTTGCCGGGAGAATATATTCTGCTGTGAAGACCAGAATATATTGGCCGGAGTTATCCTAAATTACAAGCTGAGTGACAGAGCTTGTAATGCCCACTACCGGCTAGGGCAGCCCCTGCGGAAAGGCTTAGCGAGTAACGTCAGTGAAAGATACTTCGTAGGTTGTATCTTCTTCTTCGTGGTACACCGTGAAGATTTTCTTCTTGACGTTACAATCTGTAATCTTTACAGGGCAATCGTATTCAGTCCAAGTAACTTCTTCACCAACCCAGCTAGGGCCTGGTTCTTCTACTTCTTCAGATTCTTCTTCTTCCGTTTCTTCTAAAGAAGTAGCATCATCTAAGCTAACAATATATTCGCCTAGCGATTGCCAAGTATCGTAATCATCAGGATCAACTCCGAGTTCTTCGGCTTTGGTTTTTATAGCCTCTAATGCTGCGTCACCATCAGGGCCTGAATCGGTATCGCATAGGATTCCGAGGGCTACCCAATCAAGATCATCTGTAGATTCTTCGAGTTCATCACCTACGGCAGGATCACCGTTGGTTAGGGCGATGATACGATAATCGATTTGATCGGCATTATCGCCCCAAACTGAAAGTTGAACTTTACAGTTAGGTTTGTCAGTGTTGACTTCTTTGATTGCTGCCATCATAGATTTGACAGGGGTTTTCTCCCAAGCGGCTGTATCGTATCCAAGCGATTGGAATAGGAACATAGCCCGCATTTCGGGAGTTAGTTTGGCTCCTACTTTGGCTTTCTTAAAGCTGATGATAGGGCCGAATGTCATGCCTTTGAATTCGGGATCAAGGCAAACAAAGCTAACGCGAATATAATCGACGTTATTTTTGTCAACACCAAATTTGATTGCGGATAGAGAACAAGGAACAGTTCGCGAACTCTCTTCGAGATTCATGGCGGCAATGATTGCTTCATTGTCCATGATGCCTGCGGGTTTTTCTTTAGAGGCTGTACGCATTGCAGCTTCGCGAGCTTTCATGCGTGCTTCGAATTGTGCTGCTGTGATTTGTTCTTTAGCGGCCATTTTTGTTTACCTGAAATTTATGGGAAGAAAAAGTTTAAGTAGAGACTTGATTCAGTAATATATTAGTTGGTACGTCTTGGTAGTTTTCGTGGTAGTGGTTTCTTGGGAGTTGTGGTCCTTTCTTCTTCAGGGGTATCTAAGTCCCAGTGTTGATTGTTAAATGCTTCGATAAGGGTTTGATAGCCTTTACCTACTGTGTTAGGCATTTCTAGTTTATAGATAGGTTTGCCGTCAGGTTGTAAGAATCTACCTTCGGGACCGCAACCTGTCCATACTGTATTTGAAGGGTCGCGGATAACCATAACTCGTTTTCTTTCGGATGCTTCGAAACCGTAGAAGAATCCGTAATCAACAGCTTGCTTAATATATGCTAAGCAAGCTGGAGCACAAGAGGGGCCGACTAGGGAGATAGGTGCCCCGTCTAGTCCTTCAATTTCTCGTTCTTTGGAGTGGGATAGTAGGATGATACGTAATCGAGTTTCGATTAGCGTATCCATGAAAGATTTGAATTCGTTGCGAACTTCGATCCATACATCAGCACTTGATTTACCGGCTTTACCAGGTGAGTTGACTCCGTTCTTTGCGGATATATGATGGATTACCATATCATAGAATAAGTCAATACTATCGAATACTAGAGTTTGAACAGAATCGTTATCTAGTAAGTCGGGAATAGTATTTTTGATTCGTAGATAGGTGTCAGGTGAACCAGCTAGAATTTCTTCAGCGGTAAATGTTTTCAATTGCTCCATGCGTAGTCGTAGACCACGCCGAAGAGGTTCACTCATAAGAGTGAAAGCATTTTCGGATTCGGAAGCAATTGTTGATTTACCGATTGATTTCATGCCGTAGATACAAAGTACGTAATCTTTGAAATCACTAGGTGGCTCGTTTAGTTCTTCGGGACCGGGGATATAGATTTTATCTGTGGTATCGAAGTTTGGTAGATTGCGTGGAACTGGAGGTTTCTTTTTAACTGTTTTCTTGGGCATCGGATTTGTGCAGGTCTAATATATTAGAATCGGGGGTAATGCCAACTTCATCGCATAAAGCAAGATAGGCTGCTTCAAGTTGTTTGATACGAGCAAACACTTGAGCCATAGGTGGATAGTTTCCTTGTTTAGTTTTATACTTGACGGGTAATTTACCTTCGTTAATTGCTCGTTTGATAGTTAAGGCATTGATATCAATTTTCAGTTCTCGCTTAATGCGAGCTACAATGTCTTCAAGAGTCCAATTAGTTAGAGTTGATTGATTTTGAATGAGCCAAGATATAACTTGGATTTTCTCACCGTTGCTGACTATCTTTTTTCGGTTATTCATTTTCGTCGTCGTCTTCTAGCTCTGGGAATAGGGTTTCTACCTGTTCGAGGTTTCGTGGATTTTTGTTTACTATCAGATCGAAGAACTCTCCTTTTCCGTCTGACATTGGATCGTACACACCGAAAGGTTTTTCGTAGTGTAGTTTGTTTATTTCTCCGCTGGGTGTTGCCCAGCGGTTGGTAGGGTTTGCTTTGATTGACTCCCACCAATCGTATAATGCTTCTAAGTGTGGATGAAGAGTTCGTATTTGCCATTCAGCTAATTCATTTTCAGCAAAGGTATGTATATGCCTTTTGAAATAGTGATCGGGTTGTTCTCGAATGTCTTCAATGATACGGTTAATATATTCTAGGTCAGGCTCCTTAGATTTTTGTTGTAGTTGTGGTTTACGAATTACGTTATATAGAACGGCGATAGGCGTAGTATGGTAACGACGTTGTACTGCTGTGCAGTAGAACATTGTTTGTAAATTTCGAGGTAGGGTAGCTTTTACTATATCCCAGTTGAATCTTCCTTTTGTTTTATTTTCTTGAAGGATTAGGCCGGAAGGTGTTTGGATAATTTCATCCATACGACCTCTTATTTCTAAGATACGGCCAGATGGTAGAATATATGGTTCGCGGAATACTGCTTCCTGAGCAAAGTAGTTATATCGCTCTGGTTTGCTTTGATAATGAGATTGGTATTCTTGGAATACCGCAAGAGCAATTTGCCCTAGAAGTTTTTGGGCTTCGAATTCATCAGGTGGAAGTAAATTAAATTTCCGCTTTAACCATTTATGGAGAAAAGGGGTAAAGTTACGTTGGGATGGTGATCGAGCTGCTTGTTCAATTAGCTTATGGAATATAGTGCCAAATTCCATAGCCTCTTTACGACCTCGTTCTCGTAGACCCCGTATAGCTTTGTGATAGAATCGTTCTCTACAGTTAATAAATACAGATAGTAGAGAATAAGAAATTCCATCACGTTCAAGATTCCACTTCGGGTTCCATTTGAAGTTGGTCGTTTTCTTTCGCGGCATTAAATGTACCTACGTGGCTAGTGTCATCCCCAGGAGTGAAATGTGGATTAGGATGCGTGGGGGAGGCAAATTCTATCATAGCAACATTGGCTAAGTCAACTAGACATTCTAAGTTTCCAGTTGCTTTATATTCTTTGCATTTACGAATGATATATTCAATGCACTTGTAATTATTATTTTGAATTTTTTCAGCAAAGGTTTCGTAACGCATAGCTCCCATGATTAAGCGGTTACGCATATATTCTTCAAACTTGGGTATCCATTCAGTTTGTCGAAGAGATTCTAGGGGAGGTTTTGGTTTTGGGTCGGGGCGTATTTTCTTGTTGAGGCTTGCTCTTATCGCATCGTGAGTATGGATTAATTTCATCAGGTTCTACCCAAGATTGTAAAGCAATACAAGGAGTGCAACAACATAATTCATGATGATCTTTGGTTAGATTTAGTAACTCTTTTAATTCAGGACTCAATTTACCACCATTGCCAAGATTCATCAGGGAGCCATTCTTCATTAGCTAATATAAAATAGTATGCAACTAATTCTTTTACAGCTTCGCTTTGGTTATTATGTAATAAGGCTTCAACCCAACTCATAGTAAACACACGAATTAGATCGCGATGTTGGATTATGTTGGATACACCATTGGGATACATAATGGTCATACAGATTAGAAATCGTTCTTTTAATTTATTCATGATATTTGCTTTTGTAAAGCGAGTAATACTTCTACCATAAATTGGTGTGTGGACCATTTTTCTACTTGCTTAGGTAGAAATTGAACATTGGCAGTTTGTTTACTAACAAAATTAGTATAGAGTGTAGTACGACATAATAATGATTGAGCAAATTCATCATTTTCAAAATTAGGTGGTGTAGGGGTTTTGGTCGGATAAGGGGTGGTACTTATGGAAAGAATATTGTGATGGCGATTTACGGCTTCACTTAGTTCTTTAAGCCATTGTTCTAAAACTTGCACTTTACGTTCTAACTGTAAT
>Ga0172363_10001435_pt1 | contig 19189 bp, 15 predicted proteins | sample LakKivs2_kivu2a2_FD_114541 | JGI IMG/M metagenome (GOLD analysis project Ga0172363, IMG submission 114541) | Sediment microbial communities from Lake Kivu, Rwanda - Sediment s2_kivu2a2 | ecosystem: Environmental > Aquatic > Freshwater > Lake > Sediment | place: Rwanda: Western Province, Lake... | reverse complement strand
TTTACCCGATTCGCAAGGGAATCTATGCCAAAGACAAGAACTACGACCGGCTGGAACTGGCAGTCAAAATCTATACTCCAGCCTATATCAGCCTGGAAACTGTCCTGGCCAGGGAAGGCATTATTTTTCAGCATTATGATCGGATATTCGTTGCCAGCTACTTGAGCCGTGAAATTTCCTGCGACGGTCAGACCTATATCTTTCGGCGGATGAAAGATACTGTTTTGATGAACTCGCTCGGGATAGATAAAGAGGGCAACTACGATATCGCCTCCAAAGAAAGGGCTTTCCTGGACACGATCTATTTGAATAAGAGCTACCATTTTGACAATTTATCTTTAATAAACTGGGAAAAATGCTTTGAAATGGTCGGGATCTATGACAATAAAGCAATGGAAAGAAGGTTAAATTCATACCATAAACTTGCCAAGCATGCTTAATCGAAACGTCCAAGAAACAGTACTGCTTCAGATACTTAAAGATATCTATACCGATACTTCACTCGGCCCTGTTTTGGGCTTTAAGGGCGGTACTGCAGCTCATCTCTTCTACGACCTCGGTCGCTTTTCAGTGGACCTCGATTTTGATTTATTAAGAGAAGAGCGGGAGGCTTTTGTTTTTGAAAAAATCGAAGAAATCCTCTTGGGATATGGAAGCATAAAGGAAAAATACAGGAAGCAGCACACTCTTCTGTTTATTCTTTCCTATGATGAAAAAGCACAGAACATCAAAGTTGAGATCAACCGGAGGAGCTTCGGTTCGCGCTATGAAATGAAGATTTATCTTGGTATCTCAATGCTAGTTATGGTCAGGGAAGACATGTTCGCTCACAAACTGGTCGCTATTTTGGAACGCACCAAAACCGCAAACAGAGATGTTTACGATATCTGGTATTTTTTGAAAAACCTCTGGCCGATCAACAAAGAGATAGTAGAAAAGCGGACCAAAATGAGTTTCAAAGACCATTTAAAAAGATGTATTGCATTCGTTGAGTCTCTGAGCGACCGGAGCATTCTTTCAGGCATGGGGGAGCTTCTGGATGAGAAGGAGAAGGCCTGGGCGAAAGCTCATCTCAGAAGAGATACAATCTTCCTGCTGAGGGCCCGGCTAGAGCAGGAAGGATAGGGTTGGATCCTATTGATAGGACAGCAGGCTCATCGAGAATATGGCACTGCGCCCGTAGCTCAGCTGGATAGAGCGAAGGACTTCGAATCCTGAGGCCGGGAGTTCAAATCTCCCCGGGCGCGCTTCTTCTCATAAAGCGATCTGATTTTCTGCTTTTCTATTGTTTTTTTATTGATTGACAATACTCTGCGGGCATATTAAATTAGTTTATGAGGGGCAAATGGAAAAGAAACGCGGAGAGGAATATTTTCTTTCCCCAGTTTCGAGGAAGCTGATTGAGCTAATTGAAAAAAACGCCGAAGAATTGACCAGAGCCTATCTCAGAGACGTCAAAAGACATCAGAACATGCCAACCTATCAATCCTTTCCAGAACGCCAGGTTTACGACCGAGCTTATGTTGTCTTCAGTCAGCTTGGCCGCTGGATTTCTTTTGAACTCGATTCGGACGAAATGAAAAAATACTGGGTTGGACTTGGACAGGAAAGGCGGCAGGAAGGATTTGCCCTTCCAGAGGTTTTTCTGGCTTTGTGTCTAATAAGAAAACAGCTCTGGGACAAGATCCAGTCTGAAGGTCTGATGGACAGCGTTCTCGACCTTTATCAGGCAATGGAATTGTACAACCGAATTGTCACTTTCTTTGACCGTGCTTTGTATTACGCCATCATTGGGTATTATTCATCATAATTCCGTTGCTTTTCTTTTCAAAAAGAATTTTAAAAGGCAATAAACCCGGGAAGCTCACTGTTTGCTCTTGCCGGACAGCAAGTTACCATGGCGAGACACTTTAAAAACACCAACTCATGTTGAATATATTCTTCAGATGCTTTTCAGATTTCAGGGTGCATTCGACGTCTGATCTTCAATTTGAGCAAAGATAGCAACACACAGTTTCTATTAGCTGGATTCATCAAGGAGTAATTGAGTTCATAAAATCGAATTTCTGCGTTAATCCCTTCCTGAAAAGAAGCCAGGAAAAAAATCTACTGTTATCCTCATGGCTCAGGGCTTGAATTCTAAAAATTTCCCGGGTAGAATAGCAAAAAAATATGGGACAGAGATGAACGGAAAAAAAATCAAAGTCAGCTGTATTAGCTGCGGACAGACCAATTACTATCCCGAGAAAGCGGAAAATAAAAAAGTAGTCTGCGGTCGCTGCCATCGCCCGCTGCCCCGGCCCGGTGAAGTGCTTAAAGTCAGTCCAGACCAGGCGACGAGCCTGATTTCCCGGTCGAGTCTACCGGTGCTGGCTGATTTTTTTTCTGATAATTGCGGTCCTTGTCTGATGATGGCTCCGATTCTGGAGCGGATGGCCAGGCGCCGGGCCGGTGAAATCGTAGTTATCAAAATTGATGTTGACAGATATCCAGATGTGGCGGCTCAGCTGGCCATTCAGGCGGTGCCAACTTTTATTGTTTTCCATAAAGACGCTGAAAGAGGCCGGGCTTCAGGCGCTATGCCGGAAACAGACTTCGCTCTCTGGGTAGCTAAGCTGACTTAAGATTGGCAAAAGGAATGCCGAAGAGGGGACTCGAACCCCTACTCCCATTTTTGCGGGAACTAGCCCCTCAAGCTAGCGTGTCTGCCAATTCCACCACTTCGGCATTTGTCTCTTTTTATTTTTTTGTCTTGTCTTCGGTTTTCTGCTGAGTCTCCTGAGTGGCGGCCCTGGTTTCAGCTGCAGTCTCTTCCTGAGTTTTGGTCTGGGTCTGGACAGCAGCCGGGGTTTCTTTTGCCGGAGCGCTTTTTACGACTGAAGAAGTCCTTCCGGTAAGCAGCCAGAGACCGAGCGAAGTGACCATAAAAAGTATGGCGCAGATAGTGGTTACTTTGCCAAGAATGGTCTGCGCACCGCGAGGACCAAAGGCTGTCTGACTTCCGACTCCACCAAAAGCACCCGCCAGGTCAGCCGCTTTGCCTGATTGCAGAAGAACGGCCAGAATCAGCACCACGCATATAATCACATGAACAATAACCAGTAATGTTGTCACTTTTATCCCTCATTCTTGCGGACCGCCTCTCTGGCTATAGCCACAAATGACTCAGCCTCAAGAGAAGCACCGCCGACTAAGAATCCATCCACGTTCTTTTCCCGGGCAAGGGAATATGAGTTGGCAGGTTTAACTGAACCGCCGTAAAGGATTATAGCATAAGAAGCCACGTTTTTTCCATATCTCTTCTCGATGAGATTTCTGATGAAAGAATGAACCTCTTCTGCCTGTTCAGGAGTAGCATTGCGGCCAGTGCCTATGGCCCAGATTGGTTCATAAGCCAGGATGGTTTTCTCAAATTCGACGGCGTCGAGAGTGAAAAGGCTTTTTTCCAGATGGTCGGTGATTTTCCGGAGCGTCAGCTCTTTTTCTCTCTCTTCAAGCGTTTCGCCGATGCAGACTATTGGAATCAGGTTATGACGAATGGCCGCCTGAACTTTTTTTCTGACAGATTCATCTGTTTCGCCAAAATACTGTCTTCTTTCTGAATGTCCGATGACCACAAATTCGCAACCTGCTTCTTTGAGCTGGACGGGTGAAATCTCTCCAGTAAAAGCGCCCTGATCCTCCCAGAAAACATCCTGAGCTCCCACCCGGATCTCTGTGCCTTCCACTGCTTCTTTGACCTGAGAAATGGCGGTAAAAGGCGGAATGAGAATTAAAGTTGCTTCTTTAAGCTCTGAAGCTTTGCTCGCAATTTCAGAAGTCAGATTCCTGGCTTCTGCTATTGTTTTATACATTTTCCAGTTTCCGGCAATAACCGGTTTTTTTAACTTATTCATGGCTGAAATTACTCCAGAGCCTCGATTCCGGGCAGGGTTCCGTAAGCTACAAATTCCAGGGAGGCGCCGCCACCGGTTGAGAGGTGACTGATTTTATTCGTCACACCGGCTTTCTGTATGGCAGCAATAGAATCTCCGCCTCCGACCACAGACAAAGCTCCGGAGTCAGCCACAGCTCTGGCTATCTCCGTTGTCCCCTTTGAAAAGGCTTCAACTTCAAAGACACCGAGAGGCCCGTTCCAGAAAATAGTTCTGGCGGATTTTATTCTCTTCCTGTATTCTTCGATAGTTTTGGGACCGATATCGACTCCCATTAAATCATCTGGCAGCGGATAAGAATCTGAGATCCGGGAAATCTCTTTACTTTCTATAGATGCAGTCATAACGTGGTCAAACGGAAGTAAGAAGTTGGTTTCGTTCTCTTCTGCTTTTTTCATTATTTCTCTGGCGATTTCCAGTTTATCTTCTTCAACCAGTGATTTTCCGACCTGCTTTCCCTGAGCTTTGAGAAAAGTGTAAGCCATTGCCCCTCCGACCAGAAGCGCTTCAGCCCGGCTGACTAAGGTCTCGAGAACTGGAATCTTATCTTCGATTTTTGCTCCGCCGAGGATGGCCACGTAAGGCTTTTCCGGCTTCCGGGTGAGCTGGCTGAGATAATTGACTTCTTTTTGCAGCAGATAACCAGCAGCTTTTTCTTTGATGAAAGAGGCGATTCCGACGACCGAAGCATGAGCTCGATGGCAGGAACCAAAAGCGTCGTTGACAAAAACATCGCAGCCTTCGGCCAGCTTTTTAGAAAATTCCGGGTCGTTGTCGGTTTCCTGCTTGTAAAAGCGAACATTTTCCAGAAGAAGCAACTGGCCTTCTCTCAGCTCTTTTTTCAGCCTGTTCACTTCATCGCCGATAACATCAGGCGCCATTATGATTTCTGTCCCGGGAAGAAGCTTTCCCAGCCTGACAGCCACAGGTTTGAGACTCATTTTGGGGTTGAACTGCCCTTTTGGCCTTCCGAGGTGAGAAGCCACTACCAGTCTGGCTCCTTTTTCCAGAAGATATTTTATCGTCGGCAGGGATGCCTGTATTCTGGTGTCGTCACGAATGTTCAGATTATCGTCGAGGGGGACATTGAAGTCGACACGAAGGAAAACAGTTCTGCCCTTAACCTTGATTTCTTCGAGAGATTTCATTTTTTTCCTCCTTCGAGGAACTATTTTTTCTTCATTATGTATTTGACCAGGTCAACCAGCCGATAAGAATAGGCCCATTCATTGTCGTACCAGGCCATAACTTTGACCAGATTCTTTTCTATAACCTTGGTTGACAGGCCGTCGACTATGGCTGAATGAGGATTAGACATAAAATCTACTGACACCAGAGGTTCTTCAGTGTATTCCAGGATTCCTTTGAGTTTTCCTTCAGCCGCAGCTTTCAAAACAGCGTTAACTTCTTCGGCTGAAGTCATTTTCTTGACCACTGCCACCAGGTCAACAAGAGAAATGTTGGGGGTCGGAACTCTGATGGCTATACCGTCGATTTTGCCTTTTAGCTCTGGAAGCACAAGTCCAACAGCCTTAGCGGCTCCCGTAGTGGTTGGAATCTGTGAGACCGCAGCAGCTCTGGCCCTTCTCAAATCCTTATGCGGGGCGTCAAGAATTTTCTGGTCGTTGGTGTAAGCGTGGATCGTGGTCATAAAAGCTTTTTCAATGCCGAAGTTTTCATGAACGACTTTGGCCACAGGAGCCAGGCAGTTGGTCGTGCAGGAGGCATTGGAAATTATGTTGTGTTTTCCGGGGTCATAAACTTCCTCGTTAACTCCCATGACGATGGTCACGTCCGGGTCAGTAGCAGGAGCGGAAACTATGACTTTTTTTGCCCCGCCGATTTCAAGATGTTTGATAACATCGGGTCTCTTGGTGTATTTGCCGGTGGATTCAATCACCACCTCCACACCCAGGTCTTTCCATTTGAGTCCGGAGATATCTTTTTCAGTCAGCACCTTGATCGCTTTCCCGTTGAGAAGAATGGAATCCTCGGTAGCTTTGATATCTTCTTTCAGGCTTCCAAGCACAGAATCATACTTGAGCAGGTGAGCCAGAGTTCTGGCATCAGTGATATCGTTTACAGCTACATATTCAAGGCTTGGGTCCTTATAAGAAGCCCTGAGCATATTTCTGCCAATCCGGCCAAAGCCGTTTATACCGACTCTTATGGTCATAGAAAACCTCCTGAAAGTTTTTTGAGTGCTTATTTTTTTTGAATTTACCATATAACTGTATGCTAATCAAGATAATTCAAAGCTGTCCTGTTACGAAGAGCTGAAAAATTTGCTCGGATTGGAGCGTGCTGAAAGATGGGATTAAGCCTGAACAAAAGAGCTGGTTTTATTTGGTTCGGTTGTTTGTGATAAAATTTTATAAAAAGTTGAGGTGCGAAAATGAAAGTCGTAACCGCCGGTCAAATGAAACAGATAGACCGCCTGGCTATTGAACAGGTCGGTATCCCCGGTCCAATCCTGATGGAAAATGCCGGGCTTCAGGTGACCAGTGTTCTTCGCAATGAACTCGGGGTGGAGCCCGGAGTTAAAGTCGTGGTGGTTGCTGGAAAAGGCAACAACGGTGGAGATGGCCTGGTGGTGGCTCGGCATCTTTGTAATCAGGGCATTGAGTGCCCGGTGTTGCTCATCGGGTCAGCTGAAGAGGTTAAGGCCGATGCGGGTTTAAACCTGAAGATTGCTAAAAGCATCGGGGTTAACGTTATCGAAATCAAAGACTCCGGATCCTGGAAAAGAAACAAAAAGATTCTCAAGGAAACGCCTTATGTGGTGGATGCTCTGTTTGGAACCGGCCTGTCCAGCAGCCTTGAAGGGCTTTATGCAGAAGTGGTCAGGGATATCAATGAATCCGGAGCTTTTGTGGTCTCCATAGATGTACCCTCTGGTCTGTCTTCTGACCGGTTTGAAATAATCGGTCCCTGTGTTCAGGCTGGCATGACGGTTACTCTTGGAGCTCCCAAAATAGCCCACGTTTTCCCTCCGGCTGAAGACTGTGTTGGCGAGCTTATCGTGGCTGACATCAGTCTGCCGCCCTTTCTTTTCAAAAATCCAGAGCTCAAACTGGAACTGGTTGAGATCGAATCGCTCGTTCCTTATTTTCAACCCCGGCCAAAGGATACGCATAAAGGGACTTACGGCCATCTCCTGATAGTGGCTGGCTCATACGGAAAGACTGGAGCTGCAGCCATGGCTGGAAAAGCGGCGCTGAAAATGGGGGCAGGCCTGGTGACTGTGGCCACACCTGAAAGCTGCCTCCCTGTGGTTGCCAGGACCATGCCCGAGCTGATGACTGAGCCGCTGCCTGAGACTGAAGCCAGAACCATCTCCGAAAAAGCAGTCTTGCGGGTGCTGGAACTTATCCAGGGAAAAGATGCTCTACTCCTGGGTCCAGGGCTATCCACCCATCCCTCAGCTTCAGCTTTTGTCCTGTCTCTTCTTAACAGATTAAAGAAATCTGACATGCCGGTGATAATTGACGCTGATGGTTTGAACCTGATTGCTGGAAGGCATGAGATTCTGAATTCTCTTCCCCGCAAAGCCGTCTTGACTCCTCATCCTGGAGAATTTTCGCGCCTGACCGGGATGAGCTCAGCTGAGATTCTAAAAAGAAGACTGGAAGTTGTCCCGGGGTTTGCTCAAGAAAACAAGGTTCATGTGGTTTTAAAAGGCTATAGAACGCTCCTGGCCTCGCCGGAAGGCCGGGTGATGATTAATCCCACTGGCAATCCAGGAATGGCTTCCGGTGGAACAGGCGACGTTCTATCAGGTCTGATTGCTTCTGAAGTGATGCAGGTCGAAGACCTGATGCAGGCTGTGGTCAATGCTGTTTTTGTTCATGGTTTGAGCGGCGACCTGGCTGCTGAGAAAGTTGGGGAGAAAAGTCTGACAGCTACTGACCTGATAAAATTCTTACCAGAAGCTATGAAGTTCATTGCTCGTGGTGGAAAAGATGAAACCGCAGTCGATTGAGTTTACAGCCAGGACCTGCTCGGAAGATGAGACTTTCGACCTGGCTGAGAGGCTCGGACGGCTTTTTACTGGCGATGAAGTGGTTCTGGTTGCCGGAGAGCTCGGAGCAGGGAAGACGGTTTTTATCAAAGGCCTGGCTTCGGGTCTTGGTGTCCCTGATGAAGCCAATGTTTGCAGCCCGTCATTTACACTGGTCAACATCTACCAGGGAAGATTTACCTTTTATCATGTTGACCTTTATCGGCTGGAAGACCCGGAGGAAATTGCCGACCTTGGACTCGAAGATTATTTAGGAGCCGGTGTTGTGGCTGTAGAATGGGCCGAGAAGCTGCCTTTTGAAATAAAAGGAGCCAGAGTTATCAGAGTCTTAATCGAAGTTGCCATACAGGATGAACGATTCATCAGGATTAGCGGGCTGGAAAATTTGCCTGAATCGCTCGAATCGATAAAATAGAAAAAATGGCAGAGATGATGATTTAAAGAGCGAGATAAAAGAAAGGATGGAGGAGATGCTGGATTTAAAATCGTTGGTCGTGGATGTGCCTGATTTCCCAAAGCCCGGGGTCGTTTTTAAAGACCTGACTCCAATCATTCAGAATGCGACTGCTTTCAATCAGGTGATTGATGAGCTTGTAAGCTATGCCAGGCAACTGGCACCAGAGCGAGTGGCGGCCATTGAATCGAGAGGATTTATTTTTGGAGCAGCTCTGGCCAGAGACTTGAAGCTTGGCTTCAGTCTCATCAGGAAAAAAGGAAAGCTGCCCAGAAAAACCCTGACCGTTCTGGCTCCGAATGAATATGCGGTTGAGTATTTTGAGGCTCATGTAGATAGTGTCAGGCCGGGCGAGAAAGTGATTATCGTCGATGATTTGATTGCCACCGGGTCTTCAGCCATAAGCGCCATTAAGCTGGTTCAGGAGCTGGGTGGCAAGGTTGTATCTTTTGCAGCTGTGGTTGAGCTGACTTTTCTCAAAGGCGTTGGTAAAATCCAGGAGGCACATCCGGGAGTGCCGGTTCACAGTTTAATTAAATTTTAAAAGTCTCAGTAAATGTCCGGTTTCAGGTGGTTTGATTGAAGCATGCGAAAACAAGGAAAGAAGGCCAATCATTTCAGCAACATGCTGGAACACTGCTAAATCCTATTTTTTAAACTCCAATAAGAAAGGAGGGAGAATGGGCGGCTGGCTTGAAAGGGCTTTCCATCTGGAAGAGGCACGGACTGATGTCAGGAAAGAAATCATCGGTGGCTTGACCAGCTTCATGACCATGTCCTACATCATTTTTGTCCAGCCAGCAATTCTGGGTCTGACTGGTATGGATAGGGGAGCAGTGATGGTTGCTACCTGCCTGGCCAGTGCCGTGGCCACGCTATTAACCGGTCTGCTGGCCCGGTACCCCATTGCCCAGGCGCCAGCTATGGGTCATAACGTCTTTTTTGCGGTCACGGTCTGTGGACTGATGGGCTATTCCTGGCAGGTAGCCCTGGGAGCCAATTTCATCTCCGGGATTATCTTTACGGCTCTGGCTCTGGCCGGAGTGGCTGGAAAGCTGATTGATATTATTCCTGATTCTCTGAAAAACGCCATCGCGGCTGGCATAGGCTTGCTGATTGCTCTTATCGGGCTGGAATATGCGGGAATCGTGGTGGCCACTCCAGGGGTGCTGGTTGGGCTTGGAGAATTGGGAAGCAAGCCTGTTCTTCTCGTCTTTTTCGGTCTGGTCCTCATTGCTGTGCTCATGGCTTACCGGATTCCTGGAGCCATCTTATGGGGAATACTGGCTACGGCCGCGGTCGGTTTTCCGCTCGGGGTGGTCAAGTACCATGGAGTTTTTGCAACTCCGCCACCGATAGCTCCAACTTTTTTAAAACTGGACATCATAGGAGCCCTGAAAAGCGGTCTTATTCCAATAATTTTTGTCTTTTTCTTCCTGGATGTTTTTGATACGGTTGGCACCCTGGTTGGAGTCTGTGCTCCTGCTGGATTCTTTAAGAATGGCCGGTTGCCGCGAGCCAACCAGGCTATGCTCGCTGATGCCATTGGCACAGTCGCCGGAACTGTGCTTGGAACTTCAACTGTAACCAGTTACATTGAAAGTTCAACCGGAATTGCTCAGGGAGCCCGGACAGGTCTGGCCAACGTCTTCACTTCAGCCTTATTCCTGGGCGCTCTTTTCCTGAGCCCGCTGGCCGAGATGGTTGGTGGAAGTTATGTCTTTAAAGGCCAGGTCCTTCATCCAGTGATTGCCCCGGCTCTAATCATTGTCGGTTTTTTGATGATGAAATCAGTCGTCCGCATTAACTGGGAAGACGTGAGCGAAGCCATACCAGCTTTCCTGACGGTGGTCATCATGCCTTTAGCAGTGAGCATCACTGACGGTATGGCTTTTGGCTTTATCAGCTATTCAGTGATTAAACTGGCAAGAGGAGAAGGTAAAAAGGTCCACTGGCTGGTCTATCTTATATCTGCTCTGCTTGTGGTCAGATACCTTCTCAGGTACATTGATTGATGAATCAGGAAGGCCTGGGTGCGGGCTTTTGGTTCTATCAGAAAGCTAATGAATGTTCGAGGAAGAACAGGAGTGAAGAAATGGAAAAAACCAGATTCCGGGATTTTCTAATCCCTACTATTATTATAGGAATTGTAGCAGGTTGTGCACCAGGGGTTAAAGTGGAGAGGGTAGCCGATTTGCCTGCCTCTGAGATACGCTGGGTAGAAAAGACCATCAGGAAGATGACCCTGGAAGAAAAAATAGGCCAGCTTGTCGTTGCACGCTACTCAGGACAATTTTTCAATTCAGAAAGTGAGCCTTTCAAAAACCTGGAAAATCTGTTGAAGAACTATCATCTGGGCGGATTGATACTCTTCGGAGGCGAACCCTTAGAGACCGCTTATTTCACCAACCATTTCCAGAAACTGGCTCGGATTCCGTTACTCATTGCTTCTGACCTGGAAAGAGGAGCAGGAAATCAGGTCACAGGAGCGACTCTTTTTCCCCCTCTGATGGCTCTGGGAGCTGCTGATTCAGAAGAGCTGGCTTATGAGATGGGTATGATCACTGCAATCGAAGGCCGGGCTCTTGGCATTCATATGACTTATGCGCCGGTGGTAGATGTGAACATTAATCCTGATAATCCCATCATCAATACGCGCTCGGTGGGGGAAGACCCTGAGCTTGTGGCCAGGATAACGCAGGCATACATCAAAGGCTGTCAGTCTTACGGGATGATAGCCACAGCCAAGCATTTTCCTGGACACGGCGACACTGACCTGGATTCACACAGCCTCCTTCCCACCATCAACGCAGATGAGGAAAGACTGTGGAAAGTCGAGCTTTATCCATTCAAGGCAGCCATCGACTCTGGCGTGCGGGCGATAATGACTGCTCATCTTTACGTGCCGGCTCTGGAGACGGAACCAGGGCTTCCGGCCACTTTATCACCAGCTATTCTTACTGACCTGTTGCGAACAAGAATGGGCTTTAAAGGCTTAATCGTCACCGACGCTCTGGACATGGGTGGCATCACCGGCTATTTTGGACAGGAAGAGGCAGCTATAAGAGCTCTGAAAGCCGGGGCTGACCTCCTGCTTTTGCCACCGGACCCGGTCAAGGTCATCGATTATCTGAAAGAGGCAGTAAAAAGAGGAGACCTGCCTTTAAGCCGGGTCGACCAGTCATTGCGTCGAGTGCTTCAGGCCAAAGCCAGGCTCGGGCTCCACCGGAATCGCTATGTTAGTCTGGAAAGGTTGCCGCGTATCCTGGGAAAACCGGAGTTTAAGGAGATGGCAAGAAAAAGTTTTGCTTCAGCCATAACCCTGGTCAAGAATGAGAATAACCTGGTTCCCCTGGCTCCTGATAGAAAGTTAGTGATTCTTTCTCTGAGCAGTGATCCAGGCGATTATTATGCTGGACGGAGATTTGCTACTGAACTTAACCGGAGAGTGCCAATGTCCCGAACCTTTTATGCTGATGGTGATACTGGAAGAGAAAAACTTGAGGAGGGGATGGCTGCAGCATTGAAGGCCGAGCTCGTGGTTGTGGCGCTATTTTCCAGTTTGCGGGCCGGCAAAGGAAACGTTGACCTCGAACCCTTTCATGTCGAACTCATAAAGAACATCAAAGCAGCCGGGGTTCCGGTGGTGGCAGTATCTTTTGGCAGTCCCTATTTTCTGAGAAATTTCCCTGAAATTGATGGCTATCTCTGTGTTTACCGTAATACCCCTGAGACCCAGGAACTGGCAGCCCAGGCGCTGGCTGGAGAGATTAACATATCCGGAAAATTGCCTGTATCCCTTCCGGGTCTTTATCCGCGGGGACATGGTCTGGTTGTAGAAAAAACCGGGGAGGTAAAATGAAATACAAAAATCTTGGCACAACTGGAGTGAAAATTTCAGAGCTGTGTTTTGGCACCATGTCTTTTGGAGCTGAAGCCGATGAAAAAACTTCAGCTGAAATGTTCACTTATTGCCGGGAAAAAGGGATCAACATTTTCGATTGTGCTGACCTTTACGCAAGGGGCAGGTCTGAGGAAATACTGGGCCGGCTGATTAAAGACTGCCGGGAAGAGGTGGTTGTCACCAGCAAAGTATATTTTCCTTCGGGTCCTGATATAAACGCCATGGGAGCTAACAGGCGGCACATCATGTATGCAGTGGAAGCCAGCTTGAGGCGGCTTCAAACCGACCGGATTGATGTTTATTTTATTCACCGGTTTGATGATATTACTCCTCTTGAAGAGACTCTGCGAGCCATGGATGACCTGGTCCGGCAGGGAAAAATTGTGTATGTTGGTCTGAGCAATTTTTCTGCCTGGCAGGTGGAAAAAGCAATTGGTGTGGCTGCCTTGAAGGGATGGGCTCCGATTGCCTGTCTCCAGCCCATGTATAATCTTGTTAAACGCCAGGCTGAAGTAGAAATCCTGCCCATGGCTGAAGCTGAAAAACTCGGTGTTCTGACTTACAGCCCCCTGGCGGGTGGGCTTCTTTCAGGAAAGTATGGAAAAGACAAGCGTCCGGCTTCTGGCCGGCTCGTGGAAAATAAAATTTATAAGACCAGGTACAGTGAAGAACGGGTCTATGAAGTGGCTGAGAACTTTACTAATTTTGCCCGCAAGCGCGGTTTTCATCCCGCCAGTCTGGCCATTGCCTGGGCGGGCAGCCACCCGGCAGTAACTGCTCCGATCATCGGAGCTCGAAATGTGGAACAACTAAAAGATGCGATAGCGGCGGCCGACATAGAGATGACTGAAAACTTGCGCCAGGAAATTTCAAAACTTTCTCCTGAACCACCGCCAGCCACGGATCGTTCAGAAGAAAAAACTGAAACCCATTTTCCGATAAGAAAATAAGCAGTGGAGCCATAGCGAATTGAAACTGCCCAGCAATAAGTGCCGAAGAGTTAAGGCAGAAATTCGATGATCCATAAATTTGGGCCGTTAAGAATCAGATTTTTTCTTATAAACACAGTGAGGCAGCTATAGCCAGGGTTACGTTTTTTATTTTCGTGACATTTAGAAGTTGCTGCCAAGGCAAAAGTCCTTTTTAAGCAGAGTAGCAATTTTAGCTTTTTCCAACGCTGCGGTCACCGGATAATCCTGGCCTCAGCCCAGTCGGCGTGGTCATGATCAATGCCGTCACCCGTGTCTTCAACCACCAGACCAAGTGTTTTGACTCCGGCTATCGGCAGGCTGATGTTTCTGGCTCCTGCTTTTCCTTTTATAATGCCGCTTCTCCAGAGAACCTTTCCATCGGCCAGAACTATAAATTCCACTGAACCTTTCTCTCCCGAGCCAGAGTCCAGTCCGACTTCGGCTTCGAATTTCTTGAACATGCTGTGCAACTCAAAGACAGCTTCTGACCTGGCATGCGTCCCGATGCCTTTTTTATAAACTTTTTCTCCTATCTGAAGCGGACCACCGCTGACTGACCTGTCCAGACACGGCAAGCCCCAGCCCGAAGTTAGAGTGGCTGGTTCGAGGTCAGAAAGATAGACTTCCCGCGGAATGCGCTCAGCTGGCTTGAATCTAAGCAAAGCTGCATTTTCTGCTTCCGAGCCATCCAGCCAGACGCCTCTAACTTCAAAGACATGTTCCTGGACAGGTTCCAGACCGGACACCTGACAGCGGCTAACCGGAGTATAAAGATAGAGTTTTCCGTCAACATAAACATTATAGCCGGCATTAAGGTAATAAAGCGGCTCCCATTCGAGCAGCACCATGTCCAGTCCTTTGACTTCTGCTCTCAATCCGGAAGGTTTCCTGGCCGGGAAATTATAAACATCTCCTTCCTCAAAATAGACTTCCCATGAGACCAGGTCGCTCGACTGACTGATGATGGTCACAGTAGCCCAGCCATCGTGGTTATGAAAATTGAAGTTATAACCGGGTGTTTCAACTCTTTTTATTTTTAAATTCCGCTTCTGGCGCGGAAAAGCAAAGCGAAGTTCATAGGGGTCGCCCTTTATAACCCGGCTTTTTCCTCTGATTACCAGACCTTCAGGGTCAAATGAAAGAGAATCAAGGTCCACCCAGCCCTGAGTTATATGGCGTGAAGTAGAAATTAGCTGGGGCTGGCCGTTGTCTTCAAGCAGGGTAAGAACCCTGACTCCAGCTGGCGGCACTTCAACATAAAATCCCTCTGGCCAGCAGCCGAGGTATTCTTTATTCCAGAAGTCATAGACATGATAAAGGTTGTTTTCTTCAAACCCCAGGTCCTTCCACTTTAGTTCAATTCCTTTGATTTTCTGTTGGTCAAAATTAAAACAGCCGATTACATCATACTGCCGTTCAAGATGGTGCACCTTAAGATCCCAGATTTTCTTATACCGGCCTGAGGGAAAAAGGTCAAAAGGCCTGATATCAACCGCAGGAAAAACCCTTCGCAATATTTCCACTCTTTCCTCTGGCAGGTCATACATCCGGTCTGATGCCATCAGAGCCTGACCGGTTAAGCCCTGAAGGCTGGCCCAGGCCCTGGCCATATCCAGGGTAAGTGGATAGCGAACAAGCATCACGTCCGGGTCGCAATACCAGGCGATGTTGTGCAGAAAGTAGTATTTCATAGTGGCGTCAACAGCCACCAGAAAGCCATCCCAGCCAGCGACTACATCGCCGCCTGTTCTTGAACCGTTCATAATTCCCATTCCCTCGAGTGGAATTCCCCAGCAGCCGAGAAGATAGCGGTCAGAACCAATGGCCTCCCTGATAGTTTCCAGTGTCTGGCGATAAAGAGCTTCAGGCTCAGCGGGCCGTTTCATAAAGTTCTTCTTCTGTCGAAATTCATCGACCACAATCGGCTGGCCGTCAATCTTAAAATATTCATAATCCCAGTCCTGAGCTAAGCGGGTGAAAAGCTCTCTGAGATAGACTTGAGCTTCGCTCTTCGATGGGTCAACGAGATATTTGCCTTCCCAGGTTGAGGAGGCAGATTTTCCATCGGGGGTGAGGAGAAAAGCCCGGGACTTTTTGACCACCTGTTCGTTGCTCTGCCCGTGAGGCGCGAGCCAGAGTCCCGGGGCAAGCCCTTGCTCTTTGATAAAGCTGGCCAGGCTGTCCATGCCTCCAGAAAAGCGGCTGTCAATTGTTGACCAGTCTCGGTTTTCTCCGAGGCCATGACCTCTGTTCTGCCAGCCATCGTCAATCTGACAGTAGACGGCTCCGTACTGTTTAAGATTCTGCCCCAGCCACTCAGCATTTTTTTTCACTTCCTCCTGGTTAATCTGCTGATAGTAGTAATACCAGGAACACCAGCCAGATGGTGGAAGAGGAAAGTTGCTCTTATCTATGGGCTGGTAATATTTTATTCCCAGTGTGTTCTTGAAATAATTTTTTATTTCCCTTTCGTCTTTAAAAATAAAACGGTCTTCGTATGGATAGAATATGCCCTCAGCCAGAGGGGTGCGGACGTTGCCAAGAGTCATGACCATTATGTCAGGATTTGTCCCATCATGAATTCTGGCCGGAATCTGTTCTGGCAGCCTAACCTCTGGTTTTTCTTCTTGGACGGGAGAGGGGGCTTTTTCCCGGCACGAGGGGGCGAAGATGAGAATGAAAAAAACGAAAGCACCGATTAATAGAAATCTAAGAGATATCTGCTGTCTTTTATGGTTTGATTTTTTGAGCATGGTTAACCTCGACGTTTAAAATTTCCCAGAGATTATAACTCAAATCAGGTCCGGAAAGAAAAAAGAGAGCAAAAAAAATAAAAATAGATTAAGTCCAAAAGTCGAACGCGGCAGAGAAAATAGACACTGAAGGTTTAAAAGATAATATATCAGGAGAAATTGAAGGCAAATTTCAACCGAAAAAAGATAAAGGCAGCAAAATCCGCAGGTTTTCAAATAGTTGACTTCGGTCAGTCTGATTTAATAGCATAGTCTTAAAATAAGATTAGTCGGAGCTGTTCTGATGGATTATTGCTTGAGAAAAAAAACGAAGCCTTCAACTGTTCAGATTAATAGAATGAGTTCCCGGCCGTGGCTGTCTGCTCTTACGATTTATTTTTTTATCGCGCTATTTTTTTTAAACGTGTTTTTCTTCATGAACTGCCGTCAGGAAAAAGCATTAACCGGAGGTCAGGAAAAAGTCGGGGTAGAGTCAGAGCGTAAGATGATTGTTCCCGTAAATCAACTGATTACACCCTATGGCTCACAGATTCAACTGCCGGGAATAAGGCCTCAGGGAATGGCGGTTTCACCCGATGGCCGTCTGGTGGCTGTTTCAGGAAAAACCAGTGAGCTGGCCATCATTGACCCGGTTGACCTGAGCCTTCTTCAGCGGGTCGTGTTTCCCTCAGAAAGTCAAAGTCAGCCAATCTCAGAAATTTCTTCAGGCCCCAGGCTCGAGCCTGATACTGAAGGTCAATTCAGCTATAACGGATTAATCTTTTCCCCAGATGGCAAGAGAATATTTCTCAGCAATGTGAACGGAAGTATAAAGGTGTTTTCGGTTAGCACCGATGGGCAGGTCAAACCGTCCTGCACCATTCCTCTTCCGGCCGCGAACGCCCCGCGACGGAAAGAGGAAATCCCTTCAGGTTTAGCGCTGAGTCAGGATGGCCAGAAACTTTATGTTTGCGGCAATCTTTCCAACCGTCTTCTGGAAATTGAAATCAATAAAGGCAAAGTTCTCCGGACGTTTGAGGCCGGAGTCGCACCTTTTGAAGTTATTATTAAACAAAACAAAGCTTATGTCAGTAACTGGGGTGGTCGTCGTCCGGCTGAGGGTGAACTGGTCGGACCGGCTGGCCGGGGAACGGTGGTGAAGGTTGACCCTGAAAAATTCATTGCCTGCGAAGGCTCTATAAGCGTGATTGACCTGAACGCCGGCCGTGTGGTCAAGGATATACTCGTTCAACTTCACTCTTCAGCCCTCACTGTTTCTCCTGACGGCCGTTATCTTGTCTGCGCCAATGCTGCTTCCGATAACGTGAGTGTTATTGACACTCAACGAGATGAAGTTGTGGAGACCATCTGGGTAAAAAGAAGCCCGGCTGACCTTTTTGGTGCTTCGCCCAATGCTCTGTGCTTCTCGGCTGACGGCAAGAAGTTGTTTGTAGCTAATGGCACGCAGAATGCGGTGGCTGTGGTTGAGTTTAAGCCCGCGCGTAAGAAATCTGAACTTAAAGGCTTAATTCCGGTCGGCTGGTTTCCAGGTGTTATTGCCCGGGAAAAGAGCAGTAATAAACTCTGGGTGGCTAATATAAAGGGTCTGGCTGACCGGCCTCGAACCGATGATGATACCGGTCAGACAGGTTTTAACACCCATCAATATTACGGCTCGATTTCAGTTTTCTCATTGCCGGGTAAGAGGGAACTAAAGAAGCTGACAGAGAAAGTTTATGTCAATTTCCACCGGGAAAGAATCAAAGAAGCTTTAAGAAAACCAAGAGAAACTGTCAGGCCTAAACCGGTTCCGGAGAAAACAGGAGAACCAAGCCTCATCAAGCATGTGGTCTATATTATCAAAGAAAACCGGACTTATGACCAGATTCTGGGTGATGTTCCGGAGGGAAATGGTAATCCATCACTGTGCATCTTTGGTGAGGAAGTAACTCCCAACCAGCATAAGCTGGTGCGTGATTTTGTTCTTCTGGATAATACTTACTGCAGCGGAATTTTGAGTGCTGACGGACATCAATGGTCAACGACAGCTTTTGGCACTGATTACATAGAGAAGTCTTTTGCTGGCTGGCCGAGAAGCTATCCTGACGGCATGGGTGAGGATGAAATCGATGCTCTGGCTTACGCGCCCACGGGCTTTATCTGGGATAATTGCCTCAAGCATGAAGTTTCAATCTGGAATTTTGGTGAGTTTGCCATGCCCGCCTGCGGGTGGAAAGACCAACGAAGACAGGGGAAACCAGCCTGGAAGGATTTCTGGGAGGAGTATCTTTTTAGAAAAGGGGAAGTGCAAATCGGAAGCAAGCCCGGAATCCCCTCAATCGCGAGTTTTACTCCGACTGATTATGTCGGCTGGAATATGGATGTGCCCGATGTCTGGAGAGCAGGGTATATATTAAATCAGATTAAAAAATGGGAAGACAGGGGAGAGATGCCGCAGCTGGTCTTAATCTGCCTCCCTGATGACCATACGAGCGGAACCAGAGCCGGAAGACCGACCCCGAGAGCAGCAGTGGCTGATAATGACCTGGCCTTTGGTCAGATTGTAGAAGCATTGAGCCACAGCAGCTTCTGGAAAGAAATGGTAGTTTTTGCCATTGAAGACGACCCTCAGAACGGCTTTGACCATGTCAGCGGTTACAGAACGACCGCCTATCTGGCCGGACCTTATGTAAGAAGAGGAGAAGTCATTAGCACTCAGTATAACACTACCAGCATCCTGAGAACGATTGAGCAAATACTCGGCTTACCGCCGATGAATCAATTTGACGCCACGGCCAGTCCGATGTTTGATTGTTTTACTGACGAACCTGATTTCAGGCCTTTTATGGCCGTGCCAAACAGAATTCCCCTGGACGAGTTAAACCCGGAGCCGAAGCAGATTGCTGACGCTCTTTTAAGGAAGAATGCGTTGATATCAGCCAGATTGAATTTTAAAAGAATAGATGCCTGTCCTGAAACTGTCTTGAACCGTATTATCTGGCATTCAGTCAAAGGCTCGGCCGAACCTTATCCCGAGTGGGCGGTGAGCTTAGTCCAGGATGAAGACGATTAAGAATGATGTGTTAAAGGCGACTTCTATATTTTTCTGGTCTTGTTAAATCTGTTTCGGCCTTAATTTTTCACTCTGAACCAGGAGCTCGATCCTCCCTTT
>Ga0172363_10001434_pt1 | contig 19200 bp, 18 predicted proteins | sample LakKivs2_kivu2a2_FD_114541 | JGI IMG/M metagenome (GOLD analysis project Ga0172363, IMG submission 114541) | Sediment microbial communities from Lake Kivu, Rwanda - Sediment s2_kivu2a2 | ecosystem: Environmental > Aquatic > Freshwater > Lake > Sediment | place: Rwanda: Western Province, Lake... | reverse complement strand
GCTCCGCGGGCAGGATTCGAACCTGCGACCAACTGGTTAACGGCCAGACGCTCTACCGCTGAGCTACCGCGGAACAATATTTATATATTACTAAAAGATCGAAACAAAATCAATAAAAAACTGATCATTAATCAATTTTAATATAATCCTAACTCTAAACAAAACTCATAATTTTCTTGATTAATTCGTCTTTTCCTTCTTTTGTTTTCGCGGAATATGACAAGATAGGTACATGCGGCACCTCTTTTTGAATAGATGAAAGCTGTTTTTCCCCGGCGATCTTCCCCAATTTATCAATTTTGTTTGCGACAATAACAACTTGATGTTCGTTTTCTCCAAGAATTTTTATCATTTCACGATCAAGGATAGTCAAACCAGCTTTAATGTCAATAATTAAGAAAACCGCTTTAGGTCTGGTACTGGAAAACTCCACATACCAAAAAATTCTCTTAATTATTTTGTTGCGTTCTTTCATTGAACGCTTGGCATATCCATATCCGGGAAAATCCACAAAGTAAAAAGAATCATTGATGCGAAAAAAATTTGCTTCATGGGTTTTTCCTGGAATCTTACTTACTTTTGCAAGATCTTTTTTGTCAACCAAAGAGTTAATTACGCTTGATTTCCCCACATTGGAACGTCCAAAAAAAACGATTTGCGGCAAATTATCTCCTAAACTATAATCATCACCAATAATTCCTTTAGCAAATTCTGTTTTTAATATTTTCATATTTGTACTTACTTTTTTTCTGTTTTAACTCTACCAAAAATCGCCTTTTTGATGATTTAAATTGGCTGCGGGGCCTGGATTCGAACCAGGATGACAAACTTCAGAGGTTCGCATGCTACCGTTACATCACCCCGCAAAAATTTATAAATGTGCAGTATCTTTATTATATTTTCTAAAGGTAATCAATTTTTTAAATTTGAAAATCTCTTTTTTCTTTCTTAATCTTACTGCATTAATTCTACGTTCTGGATGAAACCCTAGTTTGATCAAAGCATTCTCGACTTCATTCAGTAAATTTATATTTCGATTAGAAAACTGGAAATTATATGTATATGTTGGTTTGTGTATAGATAAAGATCCCTCCGCTTCAAATAGACCCCTTAGACAGGCGATAAGATAGCCATCATTCCCACAAATCCATTCTGGCAACTGAATTCTTGCCCTTCCCCTGTTTCCCGGAGGAATGCCAAGCCTTTTTGATAAAAATTTTTGATAGAATTTAATATCTAAACAATTGCTCGATTTTCTTTTATGTATGATTGGTTCTTTATGAAAAGTATTCTGGATAATTTTTGAGGTATATTGCCATAGTGATGGCTTGTCAGTCCCAAGCGTAATTTGTAACAATTCTGTGCGTGGAAATCTCTCGATATGTCCATCTCCCAAAATAAGCCCAGTAAGAAATGCCAATTCCGCATTCTTCAACAAAAAAGGATAGATAGAGGGGATTCTTCCTTCTTCTCTAGCCTTTCTGCGCCATTCTTTAAAATTATCAATTCTTTTTTTCTTAAATGTTTTTGAGGTTTTCAAGATACTGGGATGGGTTTCTTTTGTATATCCCCTATTCCAAGACGCCGGTCTTTTCTTCAGGCTTTCTCGCCATTTTTTATACCTTGGGTCTGATTTCGGCAAAAGATTTGGGGAAAGAAAACTACAATTCTTTGCACCAAACTTCTTAATATAATCTTTAAGTTTATAGCCGTGGGCAGATTTAAGATGGGTGTTCGTTACAGTTTTAAAGTATTTTCCACAAAGCTTGCATTTTGCCATTATTTAATCATAGCACAGAAATCGAAAAGTTCCTACCATTAGACGATCCCGCAATCTTAAAATCTTAAATTAATTCTTCACTAATAAAAAGTTCTAAGGGTAAAGTGGCTACTGGTGAATTTTTAAGTTGCCACTGAACTTCAACTAATTTTCTTAATAATCTTTCAAGAGATACTGTCTCCCAATTTTGAGCTTGCTTAAATAACGTGGTCATTTCCTCTTTTGTCGCCTCTTTTTCTAAAACTTCACCTAAACTGGGAGAAATTTTTAAAAGCAACAATTTTCTTAAATAATTAACTACTTCTTTATTAAAAATCTCTAAATCAAAACCATCGTCATAAATTTTATTAATGAATTCAATGGCCTTAACTTTATCTTTTTTATTTAAAATATCAATAAAGCGTTTGATTTTTTCCAGATTAATGGCTCCTACCAACCCTTCTACTGCTTCTTTAGTAATATTTTGATTTGTCACTAAGGAGATCTGGCCTAGAAGCGATTCTGCATCACGCAGATCTCCTTCAGAATAAAGAGCAATCAGACGTAAAGCTTCTGCTTCAAATTTTATTTTCTCCTGTTCACAAATATATTTTAAGCGGCCAATGGTATCTTCTAAAGTTAACTTTTTAAAATCATAACGCTCTACCCTGGAGAGAATGGTGGCTGGCAATTTTTCTGGTTCAGTCGTGGCTAAAATAAAAACAATATAAGCTGGTGGTTCTTCGAGGGTCTTGAGCAAAGCATTAAAAGCTTCTTTAGTTAATTGATGGGCTTCATCAATAATAAAAACTTTGTACTTAGATTTGATCGGGGGAAACCTTACGTTCTCTCTCAAAGCTCTAATGTCATCAATTCCCCGATTAGAGGCGGCATCAATTTCAATTAAATCTAAAGATCGTCCCTCGTTGATTTCTTGGCAGGATTCGCATTGATTGCAAGGTTCAAATTCATTAGTCTTTCTGATTTGACAATTTAGAGCCTTAGCTAATAAGCGAGCCACGCTGGTTTTTCCTGTGCTTCTTGGCCCGGCAAATAAATAAGCGTGAGAAATCTGGCCTTGTTTCAAGGCATTGGCTAAAGTCTTAATCGTATTTTTCTGATTAATGACTTCAGCAAAAGTTTGAGGTCGATATTTCCGGTAAAAAACTAATTGAGACATATATCAGGCATTGTAGCAAAAAAATAACCTTTTTAGCAACCTGTCTTTTTTATTTTCTTAAAGACTAAATATTTATAACCAAAGAAATTGATCAAAGTAGTAATTCCCACAGCAGCTATAGCGCTTAAATTAGCCCATAATATCGGAGAAACATTAAATTGCGGTCCAATTTTATTAACTAAGAGCGAGGCTAAACTAACATTGGTGAAAAGGGCAATAATACTGATAATCAAAAATTTTGAAAATTCCTTAATTTTAGCTTTATCTTCTTTTTGAAACGTCCAGAATTTGTTGAAAAAATAACTATTAGTTACAGCGCAGGAAAAAGAAATTGCTTTAAATAAAGAAAATGACCAGCCAGCATAAACTCTAAAAATCACCATTAATAAGTTTAAAATACCAAAATCAACAACTGTATTTAAGAAGCCAACTAAGATAAACTTCATAAACTGGATATTAAAAAATTCACTGATAATCCAACGAATAATTTTCATTTTAACAGTTTTCTCTTATTTCTTTTTCAATTTCGCTTCTAAAACGAGCATATTTATGGTTACTCATGGCCTGAATTTCTTGGGCTAATTGATAATTAGGTTTTTGAGGTTTGAGTAGTTTAACGCTAAAAGCTCGAGTAGTTTGGCCATCAATCATCAATTTGAGATAATCGTTAAAATTATCTAAATTTATCAAATCAGAAGCAGAAAAAACTGGGGCAAAATACTTGGCTAAAATCTCAGCATCTTCGTTGCCTACCCGGAAAGAAATAATAGTACCGACATTGCCAAAAACTGCTTTCAATATCTCTTCTTTTAATTGCGCTAAATATTGATGACCAACAAATAAATTTAAACGATACTTTCGCGCTTCAGAAAAAATCGTATTAATAGAATCAGTGGTAACATTTTGAAATTCATCAATATAAAGATAAAAATCGCGTCGTTCATTTTCGGGAATATCTTGCCGAGAAAAAGCAGCCATTGTTAACTTCGCTACTACTAACATTCCCATTAAATAACTATTAATATTGCCCAAAACACCCTTAGAAAGATTAACTATCAAAATTTTCCCTTCATCCATTATTTTCCTAAAGTCTAAAGTGGTCTTTTTTTGATTAACTATCGGCCGCACTAATTCATTAGCAAGAAATGGTGTTAATTTAGAAACAATGTAAGCAGACATCTGCGGTAAAGCCCATTCGCCTTTTAATTCAATAGCTTGTTTTTCCCAAAAAGCCTTTACCATTGGATCTGGCGTTGCCGCTAATAATCTATTTCGAAAAGCTTCATTATTAAAAACCTTAACAATGTCGCCTAAGGTATGAGTATCATTTTTATCATCCAAGAGCAAATGTAAAGAATAACGAAAATACTGTTCAAAAAGCGGTCCGCCAGTTAATTTCAAATCATAAAGTTTATCCACAATCTCCAATAATTCATTGATAACAAAAGTTTTTTGAAAGGTGTAGCGATTATCCCATTCTAAAATATTCATTCCCATAGCATATTGAGCATCGCCAGGATTAAAATAAATCACATCATCTTCTCTTGAGGCAGGAATTAATCCTAAGATATCAAGAGCGGCATCGCCATGAGGATCAATAAAAGCCGCGCCTTTGCCTTGTTCAACATCTTGAAGAAAAGTTGATTTTAATAAAGTTGTTTTACCAGTACCAGTCTGACCAACTACATAAATATGTCTTCTCCTATCTTCATTTTTTATTTTCACTGCCTTTTCCTGACCCTCAAAATAACTGAGTCCTAAGATAACTCCTTCTTGAGGCAAATTTAAAGGAGGAGGTGCAGAACGAGCTTTGAGCCATTTCACCCGAGAATTATCAATCAAAGGATGAGGTAAATGATAGATCGTTGATAATTCCAAACTATTTAAAGAACAAATTTGTGAATTTCTAAAATGGCGAAAAGAAAAATCATAAATTAATCGCTTGAGGCTCCTTCCAGCTTTAATCTTATTTATTAAAAAATCATTCCCTAAAGGATTGTAAAAAGTATTAAAAGCTTCTTTAAGGTGCGAAAATAATTCCTCAGCTCTTTCTTGAGCTATCGCTGACACTAGAAAACGAATATTAACATTATACAAAGGATACTGTGATTTTGCTTCAACTAATTTTACCAAGGATTCATCCACTATTTTTGGCTTTTGTTTTTCTAGCTTTTCTTTTTCTGACTGAGATAATGGTTTTTTAAAAGAATCTTTTATTATGGTGAAAGGAGCGGCTAAAGCTTCTCTTAAGGTTTTGCCTTCTAAAAGACCTTTCCTAACACTAGCAAAGATTTTATCCTTTTTTGTCTTATCTGCCTGAAAAATTATCTGAAGCCCCATTCCCTCTTCTTTAGTTGTCTTAGAAAAAGCATTAAGCAGAGTAGCTAAGGTATCCTCCTGAACTCCAGAGAAATCTTTAATTGGCAAGACAAAACTCTCTTTTAACTTTAAAATACCCCCGATTGTTTTGCCTTTCGGAGCAAAAATCGTGTAATCCTCTATCGGCTCTATTTTGGCAAAAGGAAAAAGAGAAGATGCAATTTTAGTCAATAAATCAGTGTCTTTGCGACTGATAGCCAGATAAAAGCGGATTTCTTCTGAATCATGAAGATCAACTAATTCTAAGACGATATTCTTATTATAATGGCTGAATTTTTCAATTAATTGTTCAAAGGGTGAAATAAAATTTTTCATCTCTTTTCTTTTTTCTTCTTCAGAAGCAAAATCTCTGGGAACACTGATTAAAAATAGTTGATAATTTAAACTGGTTTTGATTTCAAAATGAAAAATTTTCTTTTTTATAAAAAAATAAAGCAGCCCTATGCCAAGCACTGAAACTATCAATAAAAAAATTGGAGTAAACATTAAATTACTTTTTGACGTTTAAGTTCTTGATAATATTTATCAACTAAAGTATCGTGCAATTTATCAATTAAAAAAGCATTGCCCGTTTTAAGAGCAGTAGTAACAGCTTTAGGAATATTAACTTTCAAGGCAATGGCTACTAATTCGTCTACTTTCCCCTGCGCTTCCTCATCATCTGGATACACTGAGACTGAAGGAATAGATGAAGGTATTGATTTTTGAATTTCCATTGTTGGTGGATAATTTTTTAATGATTCTTCGATCTGTTCTTCTATGGTTTCTCTAATCAATTCTTTATCTTCAGGAGTAGTTAAACCTTCTCGGGCCATTTGCTCTTTTTTCATCAAAACTCTTTCCTTAATAAAATTAATCTCTGAATTATCCATATATAATATTTCTTTGTGATTATACCATCATTTTAAAAGATAGTAAATTTAACTGAGCACTCAAATTAAGTGCTCGGTATCAGGGCAAATTTTTTCTGAAAGGTATCGACTCCGCCGATGGATCTAAAAAGCATAATAAACTCGAGGTAAATAACGGCAATCAATATATTGTAATTTTTGGGTTTTATTATTTAATTCTCCTTCTTTTAATTTTTTGATAATCTTAAAAACTTCAGAGAAATTACTATTAAAATTAATGAGCAGATACCAACCCTCGTTAGTAACTATTTTTATAGTGGAGAATTTTGCTTTTTCTATTTCTATAGCGTTGATTTTAAAGGGGCTGCCATTTTCTTCCGATAATTCAAAAAGAGAGCATAAGATACCTAAATCAGATTGAGAAAAAATTTCTGTGCCGAGGGTAATTGAAGATGGTTGATGAATGATTATTTTCTTGATTAAATTACCAGATGTTTCTGGCGCATCTCCAAAAACTACGCCATTATTATCAAGAAGATAACACTCAACATCTGTACAAAGCAAAAAAGATATTTCTCTTAAAGTAATATTTATTGTTAAGTATCCGTTTTTAATGTCTAATTTCGTACTAAGCTTTTCTATTTCCGGGTATTTATTAAGGAGATATTGAGAACAATCTGTTGAGGAAAAAAGAAGAAGATTTTCTTGATTATCTTGATATCCTGGCAAAATTTTATAGATAAAAGCTGGAACAAATTTTTGGTTCTTGGAATAAAAATAAGTCTTAATATCCAACTCAATTGCTTCCGGATTATCTGCTCCATTGATATTCATTTTCTTTATTTGGAAAAAATCAGAAAGAAAAATCAGCCAGTAAAAAGCAACAGCTAGCAAAAAACAAAAAATAATGATAAGTAATAATTTGATTCTATGCCAATAAATTTTGGTCAAACGCTGGCTTTTTATTCGGCGAGCTTTTCGCATAAATATGATAATCGCTCACCCTTTTCTCTTTCGCTCCTGCTATTCTGCCAAAGACAATTAATCTTTGCTCGCTTCGGGAAGCCTTCCGGAATTCCGCTTCGCTCCAGTTCCGGCTTTCCTCTCGCTCGCTTCAGTTAATTGTTTCTTTGGCTCCATAATGTCGCTCAAGAGATAAGGGTTCGCTCTTTAAAAAGGCGAGGAGATGTTGTAAACAAAAGCCGTACGCAGGCCGAGCAAAGAGGCAAGGAGCTCGCTGGAAGGGACGATTGCGTGTTTTTGTGACAACATATCCGAGCCTTAAGATTTAAGATGAGCAGGAGAAAAGATGAGTGATAATTTAAGACAAGATATTTCTCTTTATCACTTTAATGCCTCCCATATAAGGAATAAGAACTTTAGGAATTCTGATAAAACCTTCTTTACTTTGATAATTTTCAATAATAGCCAAAATAGGTCTTTGCGAAAAAGCAGTACCATTAAGAGTATAAACAAATTCCCAATCGCCGGATTCAGAATTTTTATATTTTATATTTAATCTTCTGGCTTGATAATCAGTGCAATTAGAAGTGGAGTGAGTCTCCCGATATTCGCCTTGGCCATTATTTTGACCAGGTAACCAGGCCTCTATATCGTATTTTTTGGCTGCGGGATCTCCTAAATCACCGCTACAAATGTTAATCACCCGATAAGGAATGCCTAAACTTTGCATCAATTCTTCTTCTATAGAAAGCAAGAATTCATGTTCTTTTTGAGCATCTTTTGGTTTGGAAAAAATAAACATTTCTACTTTATCAAATTGATGAACTCGTAAAATGCCTTTGGTGTCTTTTCCATAAGAACCGGCTTCTCTTCGAAAGCAAGAAGAAAATCCAGTATAACGTAAAGGAAGTTCTTCTTCCTTTAGGGTTTCGTCCATATGCATAGGGCCAATAATTTGTTCAGCAGTGCCAATCAGATATAAATCATCTTTTTCCAAATGATAAACTTCCTCTTTGCCTCGATCTAAATAGCCCATACCCCAAAAAGGTTCTGGTTTAATTAAAACTGGAGGAATCACCGGAATAAACCCTTTTCTTGTTAATTTATCAAAAGCCAAATGAACTAAAGCTATTTCTAGTTGAGCAGCTTCTCTTTTTAAGAAACCAAAACGAGAACCTGAGGTTTTAGCAGCTCTTTTGGTATCAATGATATCTAAAGACTCACCTAAAGTTAAATAATCTTTGGGAGTAAAATTAAATTTTGCTTTTTCCCCCACTTCTTTTAGAACTTGATTGTCTCTTTCGTCCTTACCCACAATAACATCTTCTAAAGGTAAATTAGGAATTGAACTCATTAATTTTTGATATTCTTGTTCTAATTTCCCTAATTCTTTTTCTTTAGTTTCCAAGACTAGTTTAGCCTGCTTTAGAATATCTAAAATCTCTTTTTTCCTGCCTGCGCAGGCAGGGTTTTCTTCTTTTTCTTTGATCAGTTTTTCTTGAGCTATATTCTTTTTTGCTCGTAAAGTATCTATCTGCTGAATTAATTCTCGTCTTTTCTTATCTAAATCCAAAACATTATCAACTGAAGAAGAATCAACGCCTTTTTTACTAATACCTTCTTTAACTTTATCCGGATTCTCACGAATGAATTTGATATCTAACATAAAAAATAATTTTATTTTGGTTTCATAAAGGGAAAGAAAATAACTTCTTTTAAGGAAGGAGCTTGGGTTAAAACTGCCACTAATCTATCAATCCCTATTCCTAAGCCTGCTGCCGGAGGCATGCCATATTCTAACGCCTCTATAAAATCAATATCCTGAGGATGAGCTTCTAAATCCCCTTTTTCTCTTAATTTTACCTGCTCCTGAAACCTTTCTTTTTGATCTAAGGGATCATTGAGTTCAGAAAAACCATTAGCAATTTCCCAACCATTAATAATCAACTGAAAACGGCTCGTTTGTTGTAGATTATTGATTCTTCTCTTGGCTAAAGGAGATATGGCAAGCGGTTGATTAACAACAAAGGTTGGATTTTTTATTTCTGCCCTTAATTTTTTAAAAATATCGTCAGCAATTTTTTCTTTAGTTGCTTTAGGATTGATTTCTTCTATTCCCAGAGCTTTTGCTTTGCTTAACCATTGTTCCAAGGAAGATTCAAAATCTAATCCAATTTCCTTTTTTAAAAATTCTTCAAAGCCAATGATTTGCCAGGATAAATTTATGATTGGATTCTTGCTAATGTCTTTCTTAAAAGTTCTGGTTAAATACTTAATCAAATCTTTGGTTAACTTCATCAAATCTTCGCGGGTTTTATAAGCACTATATAATTCCATCATCGTGAATTCTGGATTATGTTCTCTATCCAGACCTTCATTACGAAAGTTTTTCCCTATTTCATAAATATTCTCAAATCCTCCTATTAATAACCTTTTGAGATAGAGTTCTGGAGCAATTCTTAAATACAATTTAAGATTTAAGGCTTCTAATTTTGTTAAAAATGGTTTGGCATTAGCTCCACCATACATTGTTTGAAGAATGGGTGTTTCTACTTCTAAATAACCATCTTTATTAAGAAAGTTTCTAATTTCAGTAATAATTTTACTTCTCAGAGTAAATCTTTTTTTTACCTCTTCGTTTTCTAATAAATCAAGATATCGCCGACGAAATCTTTCTTCGGCATCTTCTAATCCAAACCAAGCTTTTGGCAAAGGCCTCAAACTTTTGGTTAAAAGAGTAAATTTATTCACCAATAAACTTTTTTCTCCTTTTTGAGTTATAAATAAAGTGCCTCGGGCTTCAAGAAAATCGCCGCTATCAAAATATTTTTCAAAAAATTTCATTTTCTCTCCAGTTAAAATATCTGTTTTTAACACTAATTGTAATTTTCCAGTTTCATCTTGAACATCACAAAACATCACTCCGCCATGACCCCGAATTGACCAGATTCGTCCAACTAAAGAAATCTTCTTCTTCGTTTTACTCCAAGAAGAAAAACTATTTAAAACTTCGCCAATAGTAAATTGGCGATTGGTTTTTTCCGGATAAGGATCAATACCAATTTGTTTTAACTCCTTTATTTTTTTAATACGCTCTCTTATAATATCTTCTAACATAATCTTTAAAATATCTCTACTATCTTGTATTTTACATCACCTTTAGGGGTTTTGACAATAATAATATCGCCTTTTTTATGACCAAGGAAAGATTTGCCCAATGGCGATTCATTAGAAATTTTACCTTCGGCTGGATTAGCTTCTTGAGCTCCAATGATAGTAAATTGTCTTTTAGTTCCAGACAAAGACAAACTTTTAACTGCAACAGAAGAACCTATTTCAACAAAGTCATTACTTTTTGTTGGACGAATGATGGAAGCGTTTTTTAAGAGAACTTCGATTTCTAAGATTTTTGTTTCTAAAGCGGCTTGAGTATCCTTGGCTTCCTGATAAGCTGCATTTTCCGATAAATCACCAAGTTCTTTAGCTTCTTGAATTTTTAAGGCAATCTCTTTTCGTTTGACGGTTTTTAAAATGTTTAGTTCTTCTTTAAGTTTTTTATAAGCTTCGGGGGTGATATAATTTTTTGTCATAAAGTTTTGTTGATTCTATTTTGATAATACCAATCTAGAATTTCCCTGACTACTGGCAAGGTAGCAATTGATCCCTGAGGTGGTTGTTCAATTAAAATTAAAATTACAATCTGGGGATCAGAATAAGGAGCATAAGCGCCAAAAAGAGCATGGTATTTTTCTTTTCCTAAAGAAATGAACTTTGGGGAGCCGCTTTTACCAGCCACCTCCATTGGCAGATCATTTAAAGAAGTTGCCGTTCCTTCTGCCACCACTTGGCGCATTCCTTCCTGAATAATTCTTAAATTATCCAAAGAAACGTTGAGATTGAGTAAAGGAGTAGGAGAAATATCTTTCTCTAAATGAGGCTTCATGAGAATCCCGTTGTTGGCAATGGTAGATATATAATCAGCCATTTCGAGCGGTGTCAAGCTTAAACCGCCTTCACCAATAGAAATGTTATAAGTATCGCCTAATTTCCAAGCAGGATCATCCGGCCGTACCTTTTTCAACCATTCTTGATCAGGCAACACACCAGCGCCTTCATCATCAAGATCAATGCCTTGCTTCTTGCCTAAGCCAAATAAATTCCAATATTTTTTAATTTTTTCTAAACCCAAACCAGTAATGTCTTTATAGCCTCCGCCGATACTCCAAAAATAAACATTGCAAGAAACGGCAAGAGCTTTACGCATATCTACCCAACCATGTAGTTGCCAATCATTAAAAATATATTTTTCATCAGGATTATAGGGACTAGTAATAATTATCTGACCCTCGTCGTAAATATTTTTTAAGGGATCAATTATTTTTTCTTCTAAAGCCGCTAAAGCAACCAAGGGCTTAATTAAAGAACCTGGTGAATAAAGCCCGCTTATCACCCGATTGAATAAGGGATGATATTTGCTTGTTAAATATTGATTAATCAAATTATTTGGAGACCCTTTAACTAAAACATTTGGGTCAAAACTCGGTAAATTAACCATCGCTAAAACTTCACCGGTTTTAGGATTTAAAGCTATACCAGCGCCAGCTGAAACTCCCAAATTTTTTAATTGTTTTTCTAAAGATTCATAAAATTTTATTTGTAAATCTTTATCAATGGTGGTGATTAAATCATCGCCTTGCTGGGGAGAAATTGTCCCTAAATCTTGCTTTAGTTTGCCATAGGCATCAACTTCTACCAATCTTCTTCCCCATTTACCCTGAAGAATACTTTCATAATAAGATTCTAAACCATCTTTACCAACCATAGAGGTTAAAGGATAATCTTCATAGATTTCTTTATCATCAGAAGAAATTTTACCGACATAACCTAAAACCTGGGCCATTGTTTCTTTATATGGATAGAAACGACTGGTATCAGTAATTACAATAAATCCTTTGTTTGATTCAACATTGGTTTCAAATTTTCTAATTTCATCCACTTCTAATTTAGGTTTCAGTAAAATCGGTTCTATAGAAGATAACCTGCCATTTTCTTGTAAAATATTTCCAATATCGTCTTTATTAAGATTAAAAATCGAAGCTATTTGATCTATAAGTTTTGTTCTTTCATCCGAATCACGAGGTAAATCTAAAGGAATCAACGTTAAGCTAAAAGAGGGAGAATTCAAAACTAAAGGTTCACCATAACGATCATAAATAATTCCTCGCGGAGCATTAATCACATAATGGCGAGTCTTGTTGTTATCAGCTAAATCCTCATAATAAGAACCTTTGGCTATTTGAAGATAAAATATTCTGGAAAAAATTACAGCCATTAAGATAAAACAAAAAACAAATAAACCCTTGACAAAAATTGAAGCCAAGGGCCATTCTAATTTTGCCAATTGATTCTCGCCCATTTCTTCCGCTTTTTTATCAAGAAGAATTTCTTCTGGGTCAAGCAAGTATCCGACTCTTTTAATTATTTTTTTTCTTAAAGCCATAGACTCTTATTTTTTGCTCTAAAATCATTAAAGTTAAATAAATCACTGAATTAATGAAAACATCAATTAAAATAATCAGCCAAAGATTCGAATGAGAAATTAACAAATTTGAAATATAGATAGTTAAAAAATAAATATTGATAATGATTTCTCCAATAATTATTCGTGAAAGAAAATTATCACTTTCTAAAAGTCTGGTCAAGAAAAAACCAATACCAAAAGAAAAAAATAAACTAAAAAGATTCGTTCCCCAAGCCAAACCAGAAAGAGTATCAAAAATGATGCCTCGCGTTAAAAAAAGAAAAGCGAGGTAAAAGAAAGGAAAACGGAAAAAACTAAAAATTAAAAAAATAAGAAGAAAATCTATTATTGGCCTGATAAAAAAACTACCTTCAAAATATATTTGAAAAAGACAAATAAGAAGAAATAAACAACCGTTTTTAATAAAGCGCAGCATTGGAAGGAATAAAGTCTGTAATTACGAACACTGTTGAAAGCTGATTTTTTGTAAATAAAGGCTCTAAGATATATTCTTTAAGAACATTTGATGAAGGAATAATCTCTTGCACTTTTGCCACTAATAATCCTTTCAGAAAATTCGTATTTTCATGGGAAGTAATCAACAGATCACCTACTAAAATATCGGCTTCTTGGGGCACTAATTTCAATAAATATCTGCCTCGATTATCCTTTTCTAAGATGGCTAAAACATGAGATTCTACATTTTCTACTCCTATTTTCGTTGCCGGAGCAAAAATTGATTCCCCTCGACAATAATCCTTAAAGCATTCCTTTAAAATTCCTATTAAAACTTGATTTTCTAAAATAACATTCATTCCTGATTTTAAACCGCTGCTTTGACCCTGATCAATCCAGAATTGCCCTGAAAAACCGGTGGGATCTATTAAAATTACTTGAGCTGGAAGAAGGTGCCAGCCTTTTTCTTTTTTAAGGTTAAAAGCTTCTTTGAGAGCTAGATTTTCTTCCTCTAAATTTTTAAATTGAGAAAGATGAAATAAAAGATTGTCATTTTCTTCCTCTAAATTTTTAGCTTGATAACGAATTCGATTAAAATGAAATAAATCGTTCAACCAACCAGATGATTGGTTTAAAAGATTCAAAAAAACATTATTTTTCATTTCGGAAAAACCAGAAACACTCGTAACTTTCAAATTGTTTTGATTAATAAAATATATTTTTAATACAAAAAAGAGAGCGATTAAAATAATCACTCCAATAAAAAGGCGCTGAATAACTTGATTTCTTTTCATAATACTTGGAATTCTAATTCTAAAACCTGTTTGGTATGGGGCTAAACCGGAGGTTTTTCTTTATTAATATTAATCAGTAAATCTCCTGAGCCTTTTAAATCTTCAAGAACAAAACCAATCCCTCTTATAACTGCAGTGATAGGATCTTCAACAATTTTTACCGTTAAACCGATATTATTAGAAATAAGCTTATCTAATCCTCTTAAAAGAGAGGTACCACCAGAAAGATAAATACCGCTGGTAATAATATCAGCAATTAATTCTGGAGGTGTAATTTCTAAAGTATCTTGAATAGTGTCGATAATTTTATCTAAAGAAGGCGTGATTGCTTCCCTGACGTCTATTTCTTTAATTTTTATTTCTTTTGGCAATCCCTTAGTCAAATCTCTGCCCTTGACTTTGATTTCTTGATTACTGCCTAAGTCCATAGCTGAACCAACAGTAATTTTAATTGCTTCGGCTGTTCTCTCGCCAACAGCTAATTTATATTTCTCCTTTAAATAATAAATAATATCGTCATTTAATTTATCTCCGGCAACGCGTAAACTTTTATACACGACCACTCCGCCTAAAGAAATTACCACTGCTTCGGTTGTCCCACCGCCAATATCAACAATAAAGACTCCATTGGATTCTCTCACTGGTAAACGAATGCCTAAGGCTACTGCTAAGGGTTCTTCAATAAGATAGACTTCTCTTGCGCCAGCAGATTTCGCCGCATCCTCCACTGCTCTCTTTTCCACTTCAGTACCACCACAAGGAATACCTATTACCAATCTTGGTCTATTGATTAAATTCTCCAGAAAATTTTTTCTTTCAGCTTTGTCTAAAAAATGATGCAACATTTTTTCCGTTACTTCGAAATCAGAAATAACCCCATTGCTTAAAGGTCTAATGGCACTAATATGAGGAGGGGTTTTGCCAACCATCTCAATAGCCTCCCAGCCAATAGCCAAAATTTGATTGGTTTTATTATTTAGAGCCACGACTGTTGGTTCATTGATAACAATGCCTTTACCCCTGACATAAACTAAGGTTTTCGTTGTCCCTAAATCCACTCCTATCTCCTGACCAAATCTTTTTTTAAATAAACTCATCATATTAAATTACCTCTAAAATTTTACTTAGTTTTTATTAATCTGTCAAAACCTTTTATTTCCATTAATTTCACCTTATTAGTTTTCCTTTCTTTTATTTCTAAAGATTTCCTCTGTAAAGTGCGGCTGCTGATAATGATTCTTTTTGGGATACCCAATAAATCAGCATCCACTAATTTCTCTCCATTCGTGATGCCTTCCCTATCGTCATAAAGGACTTCTAAATTAGCTTTCATCATTTTTTGATAAAGAATATTGGTCTGTTTTTTTACTTCCTTATCTTCTTTTTTATTACCGCTTAAAAGAGATGAAAGATAAAATTGATAAGGAGCTACTGTCTCTGGCCAGATAATTCCATATTTATCATAATTTGCCTCCACGATAACGCCCAATAAACGGCTGATTCCAATGCCATAACAACCCATCATCACATTTTTATTTTTTCCGTCTTGATCTCTAAATTTTAAATCAAATGCTTTAGAATATTTATCTTTTAATTTAAAAATATTGCCTACCTCAGACCCTTTAAGCATTTTTACAACATGACCGCATTCAGGACATTTTTTAATATCTCCTGCAATTTCTTTATTGCGGCAAAATTTGCAAAAAGAACAATAATAAAATAAATCTTCGCCAGCCGGAGTGAGTACTTGGAACTCATGAGAAAAACGGGAAAAAGTTTCACCCGATGCTTCTACTACAAACGTTTTTAACCCACATCTTTTGAAGATTCGCTGATAAGCTTTTTTTACTTTTTCATAATACTTATCCAAATCTTTCTCATTGATATGAAAGCTATATAAATCTTTCATTATAAATTCTTTCCCCCTTAATATGCCTGACTTAGAACGGGGTTCATCCCGAAACTTATCAGAAATATGAAATAAATACAAAGGCAAGTCTTTATAGGAAAAAATAAAATTCTTTACCATTGGTGTTATTATTTCTTCATGAGTAGGAGCGAGAGCAAACCATTGCCCGTATCGAGAACGTAATTTAAACAAAGCATTGAATGTTTCCCATCTTCCGGTTTGTTCCCAGTTTTTTTGCGGGTTTAGAAGAGCCATTAATATTTCTTGTCCTCCCAAATTATTCATTTCTTCTCGAATAATATTTTCTATTTTTCTCATTACTCTTAAACCAAATGGAAGAAAATTATAAACTCCGCTTATTAATTTTTCAACAAAACCAGCCCTAATCAAAAGCGAAGCATTAATTGATAATTCGTCTTTGGGTATTTCTTTTAAAGTGTGGAGATGAAGTGATGATAATTTCATATAATACGCGATAATTTTTAAACCTTTAGAGCGAGGGGATATATTACTTTGAGAAACGCTCAAGCCGACGAGCGGGCAGGGTTTCCGCCGAAGGCGGAAGAGCGAGGAGGCTTGGCGAGTCCTAAAATCCTCGCTGGGGATTTTTGGACGTTTTCGAAAGGTAATATATCTCCGAGCGACTGTTAGTGAAAGTAGAAAAAGCGAATGTCTTTAATGGTCACTAAAACAGCTAAACACATTAAGAGAGCGAAAGTAATATTATTAATCAAAGCTTCTGTTTTTTGAGAAATGGGTTTTTTGAAGATTCTCCCTAGAAAAAGAAATAAAAGGCGACCGCCATCTAAAGCTGGAATCGGCAAAAGATTAAAAATAGCCAAAGCATAAGATATTAATCCAAGAATATATACTCCATAACGCCAACCATATTCAAAACTTCGGCTGGTAATTGCCACTAAGCCAACTGGACCAAGCAAATCACTTACATCAAAATGAGTAAATATCTTTCCGAAAGCAATTTTTAACCCCTTTAATGACTCAACTAAAACAAAATTTAAAAAACGACCAGTCTCTAAAAAGGATTGATTAAGAGGGTATTTTATGATGGTTGAAGAAATTGATGAGCTAATCAAATAGTTAGATGGCAATAAGGATTTGGGGAAACCAATTGTAAAAAGCAAGGTAAAAACGAGAAAAGCAATGATAAAATTCATTCCCACTCCTCCTAAAAAAATAGCGATTTTTTTCGAAGTTGCTTGATTTACAAAACTTCTTTTATCTTGATTATTTTCTCCTTCGTTAATTTTTACAAAAGCGCCAAAAGGAATGGCATTTAATGAATAAGTCACTTCGCCTCGCTTAAAGCTAAAAATCTTTGGCGGTAAACCAATACTAAATCCCTCGACTTTTACGTTGAACAATTTGGCTAAAATAAAATGACCAAATTCATGTAAAATCATTAATAAGCTTAAAGCGCAAATGGCAAGTAATAAGGTAATCATATTTAGGTTGATATAATTTCTGTCTCTTTTTTCTCTGCTGCTTCATCTAAAGTTTTATTTGTTTTCTCAACAACTTTTTGAACTTCCTCTAATAAACGGAATTTCTCATCTTCAGAAATAGCTTTTTCTTCGAAGCTCTGTTTTATTTCTGTTACTGTTTCCTCGCGGATTTTTCTTAAACGAACTCTGTATTCTTCCTTTATAGAACTAATTAATTTAACTAAGGCTTCTTTTCTTTCTTTAGTTAAAGCTGGAAGAAAAAGTTTAATTTGTCTGCCTTCAATTGCAGGATTTACGCCTAAAGAAGAAGAGGTCAGAGATTTTGAGATATTAGGGACAATTGTTGCATCCCAAGGCTCGATGATAATAATATTGGGTAAGACAATGGAAATCGAAGCTAAATGTTTTATGGGTGATTGAGTATTATAACATTCCACCTTAATATTTTCTACTTGGGCTGATGATGGTCTCGAGGAACGAAGGGCCAGAATTTCTTCTTTGAATTGATTAATTAATAAGCTTGCCTTTTCTTCAAACATGATTTAAAAATATATTTTCTAATAAAAGGGAACTATTAATATTATAATTGGAAATTAAATGAAAAGCTTTGAACAATTCTTTAGTTAATTTAACTTTGGAAACTAAGGGTAATTTTAAATGACTTTTACTCTCTTGTATCTCTATTTGAATGTCTCGATTTAACATTTCCAGCCAAATTTTTAAAACCGTCAATGAACGAACTTTATCATCTGTTAATTCTTTCAGATATTGCAGCTGGCCTGAAAAATCACTTTCCAAAATAATGGCTAATTTCTTTTGATCCTTTCCAATACCTTCCAGATATTCCTTATCTAAAAGTTTGAAAGCTAAACCAATTTTCCCATCAGCTTTTTCCGCTATCTCTTGAGCTTTAGACGAGCTTAGAGATTGCTGATTAATTAAAAATTCAATGATTTCTTTAGAGGAAGAACGATAAAATCTCAAAGCCAATAATCGAGACAAAACAGTTATTAAAAGTCTCTGGGGAAAAGCAGTAATAAAAATTATCAAGGTATTATGAGGAGGTTCTTCAAGAGTTTTTAAAAGCGTGTTTTGAGCATCTTCTTTTAATCTATCAGCTTCATTAATAATTAATATTCTTAAGGAAGAAAATTGAGGCTCGTAATGCAAAAATTCAATGACTTTTCTCGCTATCTCAATGGAAACGTCGTTATCAATGGGTTCAATCAGCAGAAAATCTGGATGCAAACCTTTATCAAAGCGTAAACAATTTTGACAATGACCGCAGCCATTCCATGTTTTCTGTTCTCCTTGGCACAATAAAGCTTTGGCAAAAGCTAAAGCTATCGTTTTTTTACCCACTGCTTCTTCTCCGTAAAATAAAAGACTTTGAACTGGTTTTATTTCAGGATTAAAAAATCTCTCTAAAAAAATTTTTATTCTTTCCTCTAAAAAAATTTCTAACATTATTTATAGGTAGTGATGCTCTTTTTATACAACGGAAGATTATCCAAAATAATACCAGTCCCTTTGGCTACGCAAAAAATAGCTTCATCTGCTACAAAACTCGGCACGCCAGTAACTTTGGTAATTAATTCATTAATATTTCTTAACATCGATCCGCCACCAGTTAAGAGCATGCCTCTCTCCATAATATCAGCAGCTAATTCAGGAGGAGTTTCAGCTAAAACCGATTTAATCGCTTGAATAATATCTTTTAATGGAGTAGCAACAGCTTCAGCAATTTCATTAGCATTAATGACAATATTTTTAGGTAGACCTTCTGTTAAATCTAATCCTCTAATTTCTAATTCTTCTTTTTGTTTAAGTGTTATTGCCGTGCCAATTTGAATTTTAATTTCCTCAGCTGTTCTTTCACCAATAGATAAATTATATTTTCGTTTTATATATTCAGAAATTGCTTC
>Ga0172363_10001433_pt1 | contig 19201 bp, 24 predicted proteins | sample LakKivs2_kivu2a2_FD_114541 | JGI IMG/M metagenome (GOLD analysis project Ga0172363, IMG submission 114541) | Sediment microbial communities from Lake Kivu, Rwanda - Sediment s2_kivu2a2 | ecosystem: Environmental > Aquatic > Freshwater > Lake > Sediment | place: Rwanda: Western Province, Lake... | reverse complement strand
TGTGTTTATTTTAAAATGATATTGATATCATATTTGATAAAATGTATGCCTTAAATTCGAAATATAAAGACGTGAGATGTATAAAAAAAGATTTGTAATATTATTTTAGATATTATATAATTTATAGCAGGTGATAATATAAATAAATTTAAAATATTCGCAGATTGTGAATCTTTTGGAATAGAAGATATGAGTGAATTATATTTTAATACAAATAAATTTAATGATACTTTTCATATAGTAGAATTTGTTTGTGAAATTGACCATTTTAATTCTTGTGATAATTGTATTGCTTGTAATTTAGAAGATGAGATTAAAATTAGGTATACATAGTATAGATTTTATAAATATTACATTTAAAAGGGTTACATATTCATAAGGGGGATTTTATGGAAAAGTTTAGGTTTGCATTTTATTGTAATGGCATGTTTATGGAATTTAATAATGGTGAATATTATCAAGAAAGGTTAATATATATAAAGTGTGGTTTAGAATGTGCAATACGTGCTTATAATAAGACATTTGCGTTAGTTGAATATCGTCAACAATATATTTAGAAAGGAATTATTATGGAAAAATACATATCAATATCAGACGAAAAATTAAAAAGAATTTTTGTAGTATATCTCGACAATTATCATAATGAAAAATATTGGAAATTAGCAAAAAACATTTTTGAAGATATGCAATTAATGAAACTTTTATTCGAAAGGATACTTGGTAGAAGTTCTGAATACACTGTATTTCCAATACCGATTAAAAAATCAAATATATCTTCGTTGTATATAGAGTTCTTTAAGAATGAAGATATAACATTAAATAAAGACAAGTTTGTTGAAGCACTACAAATAATTGATTGTCTTAAATCAATATTAAAGAAAATAAAAAATATTGAAGATTATGATCCATCAAGAAAAGTTTACAGAAATGACCATCTAGATAATTATATGGATATACAACAATATACAATAGAAAGATATGACATATTTCTATATGAATTTATCCAATATTTTTGTCCAAGCGATGGGTTAGATGATGAGTTAGATGTTCAACATGTTAAAACTATAATTAAAGCTTACTCAGATGAAGTTGAATTTAGAGATAATTATGAAGTTGGAATTTGATATTGTATTTAATAATTATATGTGATAAAATACTAATATAAAATATAAGGGGTGATTTTATGAATATCGGAATTATAGATTCGGATTTATTGGATAATGGAACAAGATTCCCAAATTTAGCTTTAATGAAAATAAGCGGATATTACAAAGCAAATGGGAATAATGTTAAATTAATTGATGATTATGATGATATTAAAAAATTTGATAAAGTATTTTTGTCAAAAGTATTTACTAAAACAAAAATACCAAATAATCTCCCTAATAATGTAACATGCGGTGGAAGTGGTTTATATTGGGATAAAGGTCCAATATTGCCAAAAGAAATTGAACATCATATGCCAGATTATAATTTATATGATGATTATATAGTAAAAAATGAATATAAATTTAAAAACAAACAACATTTTAAAGAGTATAAAAATTATTCTATTGGCTTTCTTACAAAAGGTTGTATTAGAGGATGTAAATTTTGTATTAATGAAAATTCAAATTCCGTAATACAACATAGCAAATTAAACCAATTTATTAACTCTTCTAGGAAGAATATATATTTATGGGACGATAATTTTTTAGCATACAAAGAGTGTTGTGGTATGTTGGAAGAATTGATAAAAATAGGAAAACCTTTTAATTTTAGGCAAGGTTTAGACATAAGATGTCTGACGAAAGAGAAAGCTGAGTTATTAAATAAAAGTAAATACCATGGAGATTATATTTTTGCATTCGACAATATAAAAGATAAAGATATAATTGTAAATAAAATAAAATTATGGAATTCTGTAAAAACAAATAAGAAAAATACAAAATTATATATATTCTGTGGATTTGATTATAATGATATATATGATGAAAATTTTTGGATTAATGATATAATTGATGTATTGGAAAGGATTTATATTTTAATGCAATATAACTGTATTCCTTATATTATGAGACATGATAATTATTTGAATGCTCCAAATCCATATCGAGGAGTTTATATACAACTTGCTAGATGGTGTAATCAACCAACATTTTTTAAAAAACAATCTCTTTTAGAATACGTATATAAAACTGATGGAATTGGAAGAGAAGATAAAATGTATGCCAGTAAAAGATACATTGAGGAATTCACAAATAAACATCCAGAAATAGCAAATAAATATTTTAACTTAAAATTTTCAAATTTCACCAAATAAGTTTAAAAATCTATTGACAAATAAGAAAAAGTATGATACTATGTAATTAATGAAAGTTTGAAAGGAAAAAATAATGAAAGATGTTTTAGGTATTATAATCTCAATTATATCTTCTGGTTTGTTAGTTTGGAGTTTTAACACTCCAGGACACAATGAAATGAAAGAAAAAAGAAGAGAAAAAAGACTCCTTTAATTTATTTTATAGAATATAGAACATAATTCACTCCTTTTAAAATGTACGTATTGGTTTTAATTAACTAATATGTACATTTTTCTTTTATTAAAATAAATATTATTGACAAAATAATGCTTTTATGTTATAATTTATTTAAAGAAGGGAGAATGATAAAATGTGGGAAGAATAAATACTGAATGGTTTCCGATAAATGTTGGTTCAATAGACAATATAAAAATGCTAATAGAAAATAGACATAAGCTTGATAAAACATATATTGGAAAATCGATAGGAAATGGAAGTGTTATCGATTCTTCGTTAATTAATGATTTTGAAGAAGAAATTATTTGTACTTATATTACTTTAGAGGAATTGATAAAAACAGCATCGTTAAACGATAATCATAGAAGAATGATTAATTTTTTGATGTTAGGATACACATATAACGATCTTGAAATATACTTCAAACAAAATGTTGGATATATAAAAGTAATCATGAATAATGTATACAAAAGAATATACAAAGAATATTTATATAGATATGAAGAATGGGTTCATATAAATGGTTTAGTAAAAATAGATGATGAAACAAAATATAAAAAATGTAAAGATTGTGGAAAAGATTTTCCAAATAATTTTAGTTTTTTTAAGCCAAATGAAAACCTTTTAGATGGGTTAGAAAATTCTTGTCGATTTTGTAGACAGAAAAAAACTCTTAAAAAATTGTAATTTAGAAAGGTATGATATGATATCTTATAATTATAAAGAAAATAAAATTGTAGAAAACGATACATTAACAATTAGAGATTATATTAATATAAAAATATTTGATATAAGTATAAAATATGAATATAGAATTAGGAAATACATAATTGCTAACAAATATGATAGAATGCACTATAAAAGATTAGGTTACACAATAAAAATGTGTAAAGGTTTAAACTACATATTAGACGATGTTGAGACTATAAAGTTCAAAAATAAAGTTGAAATTTTAAACGAATTATTAAATACAATTGTAACTGACGATGGAGATACTCTTGAGAATGAACTTGATAGAATATTACAATTAACAATAATAAAAACTCAATCAGATCAAAAAAGTAATACAGAAAAGGTTTTAGATGTTCTTGGAACTTTTTTAATATCTGGATTTGAGGGTGATGATATTCTTGATGAGAAGAGATGGAGAAGAGTTAAAAAATATGAAAAGCCAATGCATAATATAAATGGAATAGAAAAAACTACAAAAACAGTATTAAGGACATTTAGAAAAGCTAAAAAAGGTAAAAAATATCATAATAAAGATAAAAAATGGTATACAATAATAGAAAATGATATTAACATAAATGATAAATATAAATCATTATGGATTATTATAAATCAAGAGAATAAATTTAAATATAATGGTCATGAATATTATTTAATAGACGATAATTATACAATAAATATAAAAACTGAACAAGCTAAAATGAGTTATGTTTTGATTATGGAACAAAATGATAAAATATATTTTTATAATGAGAAGTTTGATAGAATAAAAAAAGAGAGCGTGGTTAAATGTTCTATGATTTAGAGCTTGATGAATATCAAGAGAATTTTAAAAAATGTATTTTATCAGATGAGTATGATATAATCTGGTGTAATGCTAAGGCTGGTACAGGTAAAACTTTGATGAGTGTTGCATGTTCAGATATTTTAATTAATAAATATAACAAATTTAATAAATTATATTATATAACAATACCAACAAATTTTGATATTGTTGGATTTCTACCAGGAACATTAGATGAAAAAACAGCGGTTTTTACACAACCTCTAATAGATGCAGTTGTCAAACTTGGATTACAGCCACATAAAGTTATTACTCCGACAGATATAAAGAATAAAAAATCTAGCAGCGGTTGGATTGAACCGACAACACATACATTTTTAAGAGGATGTAACTTAGACGATTGTATAATAATAATTGAAGAATCTCAGAATGCAACAATAGAACAGCTAAAAAAAATATTGACAAGAGTAGGTAAAAATGTTAAAGTAATAGTAATAGGTCATACTGGACAGATAGATTTAAAGAAGAAAGAAGATTCTGGATTTGATTTATATATAAGACACTTCACAGATATAGATAGAAGTGTGAAATGTGAATTGGTAAATAATTATAGAAGTTGGATTGCAAGACACGCAGATGATTTTTAATAAGAGAAAGTTCGTTTAATTATATTGAATTCTACGAATCGATCATTATACCTACTTCTCAAGCCGATGTAGCTCAATTGGTAGAGTAGAGTAGCTGACTTAATCAGTGTGTGGTGGTTCAATTCCACTCATTGGCTTTATTTGTAAGTTAATATTTTTTTTATAGGAGAATCAGATTATGAAAAAAGAAATTATAGAATTATGTTTAAAAAAAGTTAATGGAGATATTAACTTAACATGGGAAGAACTTGCAAAGAATACACATTATAAAGATGGTGGTTCACTCTCAAGAAGTTGGAGGAAACATCAGAAAAAAAAGAAAAATGTAATTGTAAGTAAAAAAGAAAATGATTCTATTAATTTTAAAACTATCTCAAAAATAGAAACAACAAGAGATATATATAAAAATGGAGAAATAATATCGCTTAAAACAGAAAGAATAAATATGAAACCACTTAATACAGAGTGGTCAAAAGAGTTTATAGATAATTTATTTGATAAACTTGATGATTTTAAAAAGAAAGAAATAAAAATAGATAATATATCAAATAGTTCTGAAGGTTTAATAATACCAATTGCTGATTTTCACTATGGATTACATTCAGATACGTTGAGTACTGGAAATGAATATAATATAGATATAGCTGAGCAAAGTATATATAATGTAATTACAGAATTGATAAATAGAGTTAAAGGAAGAAAATTTGATAAAATATATTTTGTTATTGGAAATGATTTTATAAATAGCGATAATATACAAAATACAACAACCAAAGGGACACCACAAGATTCAGACACATCATGGTTTGTAATTGTTGATAAAATTATTGATATCTTAATAAATTTAATCTATATAATAAAAGATTTATCTAATATTGTTGAGGTTGTGTACGTACCAAGCAATCATGATCTTCATACAATGTATGCTATTATGAAAGTATTAAAAGCTTTCTTTAGATACACAGATAGTATTATTATTGATGAAAGTCCAATGATGAGAAAATATATACAATACGGAAATACATTAATGGGATTTACACATGATTTAAAAGTTAGGGATGCTCTTAAAATAATTACAACAGAAGGCAAAAAATATTGGAGTGATTCAGAAAATATTATTTGGTTTCTAGCTCATCTTCATCAACAAATGATATACGACAAACAAGGATATCTTGAGATAATAAGACTTCCAACATTTGCAGGTTGGAGTAGATGGACAAATAAAGAAGGTTATGTACAATCAGATAAAAAATGTAAATGCTTTATAGTTAATAAAAGTGATGGTATCACAGAGGAAATAAATATAAAGATAAAGTAGGTGTTTAATTTGTGTGATTGTAGAGATGTTAATGTGTATATACAAGCAAACTCAACAATAAAAGTAAGAGGTTGGAATGTTATTAATGAAATAATTCCAATCACAATAGAGTGTGAATCATGCGAAGAGAATGAGACTGTAATGTGTTCTGCTGGAATAATATATAATATCGCAGATTGAGGAAGTGGTCATCCGACAAGGCTCATAACCTTGTTATCGTGGGTTCGAATCCCACATCTGCAATTCGCTCATAAGAGTAGATTTTAGAATAATTATAGAAAGGATAAAATGATGAATAAAAAAGAATTAATTTCGTCAATTGCTGAAAGAACTGGAGTTACAAAAAAAGATAGCGGTGAAGTATTAGATGTTATATTAGATGTAATAACAGAACAAATGATATTAGGAAATGAAATTAAAATTTCTGGATTTGGATTATTTAAGATTTATAAACAACCTGAGAGAGAATGTAGAAATCCAAAAACTGGTGAAAAATTAACTGTTGGTGCAAAGAAAGTTCCAAAATTTAAATTTTCACAAAATGTAAAAACAATTGTTAATGGTGATAAGTAAATTATCATATAAAAATTCTTCTCAAAGACTATGTTAAAAATACATAGTCTTTTTTCTTTTTAAGAAAAGTGGTGATATTATTAGAAAAGAAGAAACAAAAACAATTAATTGTCTGATGTGTGGAATAGTTGGTGAAGAGGGTTTATTCTATAAAAGTAAATGTAGAATATTTTCTCAGAGACAATATTCACTACTTTGTAAAAATTGTTGTACATCATTGTATAAAAAATATTATAGTGAGTATAATGAATTAGTAAAAAATGAAAAATCATGTTCTAAATTAGCTTTATTCGATATTATAAGAGATAACAATTTTGCTTTTATAACTGATGTTTTCGATGAAGCATATGAGATGTCTTTAAAAAGAAAACATATTAGTATGGTTGAAATATACATAAATAGATTGTATGCAAGTCACGATTTTAAAGAAGATTTTAGAAGTGGTTATATTATACTTCCTGAGCATTTTGAAGAAGAATCTATTGTTAAAGAGATATCTGAGGATACAAAAAGATTCTGGGGCTCTGGATTTACTGACGAAGAATATATTTTCTTAGAAAATAAACATTATGAATGGATGGAAAGTTGTGCTCCGTCTACAGTTTCAGAAAGAACTAATATTCAGCATATATGTTTAACTCTACTTAGAATTCATAATAAAATAAGAAATAATAATGATAAAGATATAGACAAAGACTATACGACATTAGATAAATTAATTAAAACAGCAGGATACGATGCTGCTTCATCAAAGAAGATGAATGAGACAGATGCGGTTCAAGCATTTGGTAAATGGATAGCAGATATAGAAAACAACTCGCCTGCTGAATTATTTGAAGAACCAGATTTATATGTAGATTATAACAACAAACAAAAATATTATCAAGATTATGTTACAAGAGCTTGTAAAAATTTAATAACTGGAAATAGAGATTTTGAAGTTGATGATGAGGAATTGTATGAGTAGAGTAGGTTATAAAATTGATGATATTAAATATAAAAATACTGGTTTAATTTCAAAATTAAGAAAAAATACACAAAGATATAATACACTAGCAAATATTAAAGAACATGCACTTAAACATTGGATCACATTTTACAGAAGAAATATTGAAGTTTTTGTTGAACATTATATGGGAATAGAATTATATGAATATCAGAAATTTTGGTTACACAATATGCATGTTAATAATAAATCAATGATAATTGCCTCTAGAGCTTCTGCTAAGAGTTGGCTAATTGGTGTTTATTGTATTGCTGTATGCATTTTATATCCTGGTTCAAAAATTGTAATGGCTGCAAAAACAAAGGCACAAGCTGGAAGAATAGTAAAAGATAAAATTAAAAACGAATTATTAAAATTTCCTAATATAAATAGGGAATTCTCACATATTCAAACAAACGGAAATGAGTATACAATTAATTTTTTTAATGGTTCTACAGTTGAAGTTGTTGTTAGTGATGATAGGTCGAGGGGTGCGAGAGCTACACTAATAATATTTGAAGAATTTAGAATCATTCCAAAAGAAGTTGTAGACAAAGTTCTTTCTCCATTTTTAGTACTTAGACAACCTCCATATCTTAAGAAAAAAGAATATAGAATATATTCAAAACATGAAGAACCAAGAAAGATTTATATATCTTCTGCTGGATATAAAACAGAATGGATTTGGGATGAGTTTAAAAAAGTTGTTTTAGATCATTATTCAGGGTTAAGTTGTATGTTTCTTGCTTTAGATTATTTAATAGCAATAAAGCATGGAATAAAATCTAGGGCTAATATTAATGACGAGAGGAAAACTAATGACGAAATATCATTTATGATGGAATATGAAAATGTGATGTTTGGTGAAAATTCAAATTCATTCTTCCAATTAAATCTATTTAAAAATTTAAGAGTTATAAAGAAAGCTTTTTATCCACTAAAATTTGATGAGAAGAAAGTTAATAAAGATACAATAAAAAAAATGCCTGATGAAGTTAGACTAATAACTTGTGACTTAGCGAGGTCTTCTTCTAAGAAAGCTGATAATACAATTATAGCGTGTATGAGATTGATCCCAACTAAAAATGGATATCAAAGAGATGTTGTATATATGGAAAGTCATTGCGGTGCTTCATATATAGAACAAAATAAAAGAATAAAACAAATATTTTTTGATTTTCAATCTGATTATCTTATTATTGACTTACAATCCTTTGGTCAAGCTATATATACTTTGCTTTCATCAATCACAACTGATGAAGAGAGAGGTGTTGAGCATCCAGCACTTGGAATTATTTATGATGAATTATTAACAAAACCTTCTTGTGCAGATATATCATACAAAGATTTACAAAGCAATACACTTTCGTATAATGCAAGTCCAGTAATTGTTCCATATATGATTTCATCATTAAGACAGAATTCTGAGATTGCAAAAGATTTAAAAGATAAGTTAAGAAGAAATAATATAAAATTCTTATGTGATATAAATACAGCAGAAACATATCTTTTGAAGAAAAATGAATATTTTAGAAAAGCAACAGAGGCAAACGCCGAAGATAAATATGTTAAAGATTTATATTTAAATACTTATAAAGAAATAGAAGCGTTTGTAATAGAAACTGTAAATTTAGAATATAGTTTATCAGGTGGAGATGTAAAAATAGAAAATAGAAATAGTAGGAAAGATAGATATACTGCTATATCTTATGGGAATTATTTTGCAACAACACTTGAAAATAAATATCTTAAACAGAAAAAAGAAAAAGATGGAAATTGGAATGATTATGTATGGTTTCCATCAGTTAATTATAATAATATTAAACCATTTTAAAGGAGGTGAATTGTTATAGAAAAAAACACTCCTAAAAGTAATTTTTCTTGGAATGATTATTGTAATGCATATGCAAGAGAGCTACAAGATTTGATGGAAACAACACAAGCATATTATAGCCCATTTATGGGACAAAATTATATGCAAATGGTAAATATATCACCTCTTGTTCCAACGCAAGCTGATTTATCTGAATGGTTAAAATATCCAGAAAAACATGACAAACAATTACGAGATGTATCTCAATATCTTGACAATTCTATTATGCAATATAAAAGAGCAAAAGATCATTTTAGCAAACTTCTTACAATGAGATATGATATGAGGGCTATAAATAAGCCAAAATCTGGAGATACAGCAACATGGAAATCTGGTTATGAAAGATGTTTAAATTTTCTAAGGATATTTAATGCTCCAAATCAATTTACTAATGTTTTAGATAAAACATTATCTGAAGGTGGAATATTTACATATCTTAGGAAAAGAAATAATAAAAATAACATAGAAGACATTGATGATATGTTGCTTATTGAAATTCCTTCTGATTATTGCTATATCACTGGAAGGTCACGATGGGGTTTTACATATGCTATAAATCTTGTATGGTTTGATAGAATTATTGGTGTTGAATATGTTGTCCCTGAAATTTATGAATATTATAAACTATTTGTAAAGATGAGAGAGAACAAAAATATTCCAAAAAATTTACTACATAATTATCAATTTTTCCCTGTGCCAGTTGAAAATGGATTTGTATTTACATTTAATCCGCTTAGAGCACAAATAACTCCTCCATTTCAAGGAATATTCAAGGATGCTTTGGCTATACTTGACTATAAAGCGTTACTTAGGCAAAAAACAACAATGGATACTTGGAAACTTATTGCACAAACTATTCCAAAGAATAGTGATGGTGAACCGATTATGGATGCTAAAGTTGCTGCAAAAGTAACACAAGCAATTCAACAGTCGATGCCTACTGGTGCAATTACTTTTTCTACACCTTTTGAAATTACAGAATTAAATATGCAAAATGCACAAAGTCAAAACAATATAATTGGTCTTGGTGAACAGATGTTTTGGCGTTCTATTGGCGTAAATGGAACAATTATGGACCTTGGCGAAAAATCTGCTGCTAGTTTAAAATTTGGTTTAATAAATGATGTTGGATTTGTTGAACATATATATAAACAATTTGAAGATTTTATAAACCTTCAATTGTATTTGCAGTCTAAGATATATCAATTTAGAGTATCTTTTTATGGAAATAGATATACAGAGGACGAAGATGTTAAGAGACAAGCGGAAATGGTGCGTACTGCTAATATGCCAGTTGGAAAATTATTTGGTTTACTTGGATATCAGCCATTTGAAGTTGATGCTGTTCTTGAACAAGAAGAAATTCTTGGTTGGAAAGATAAAATGAAACCAATGACTTCAGCATTTAACACCAAAGGCTTTACTGGTGATGAGAGTAAAGATCAAGGTGGACAGAAGAAGAATGAGGCAGAACTAACTCAAGGTGGTGCAGAACAAAGAGATTATGATGCAAATAAAACAAATAAAGTATAAAAGTGGTGATAATACATAATGTTAATGTCAGATAAAATGAAATCATTATTTATGAGACAAATAGCACATGAGTTAAATAATTCAGTGATATATAGAAAAATATCAAACTTTCTATCCGTTAAAGGATTTTCAAATTTAGCATCAAGATTTAAAAAAAATTCTGAAGATAAAGTTGATCATAGTTGGTGGCTACAAGATTTTCTTGAAAAATTAAACATAGAGATTGATTTAATTCAGTTTCCTTTAAACGTGCAAACAATTACTTTGACTAATTTTGTAGAATTAGCATTACAAAGAGAGATAGAAACAACAAAGATGATAAATGAAATGTTGGGTCAAAGTTATGAAGAGTCTGGTATCATAACAGATTTTCTTCTTTCAACAATGCTTAGAGAACAAACAGAGGAAATAGAAAAAGTAAACACGTTAAATGATGAAATCATAAATATCGGTGGAAATGTAGCTCTATTACAATTGTTTGATAAATCTTTGAGTTAGAGATAAAATTATGAATGTGTTAAATTGGAAAACATTAAAAAAAGAGGATATTTTTCCTTGTTACTCCAGACCATTTTGTAAGTTTTTAAAAAATAATAATCTTTATTATATAAAAAAAGAATATGATAAAAAGGCAAAAAAATACTTTTTTGTATTTTTAAGAACTGTAAAATTTAATGATTTATTAAATGAATGGAGAAATAATAAATTATCTGGAACATTTGCTTTCCCAAAAAGAGAGGGAGGTGAAGTTGTTGAATAGATTAGCTACAAATTATTCAATTGAAAATTATTCTATTTTAGATGATGATGATTTGATAATTATGGAAGCTGACATAGTTAAAGTTGGTATGAGTGCTCATGGTACTTATTTTTCTAAAGAATCTATATTAGATGCTCAAAGTTCTCTTCCAAATAAACCAATTTTGTGTGTGTGGAATAAATTTGAAAATGATTTTAAAGAACATGCGAGAAATGATTATGATTTAGACGAATTAAGAGCAATTGGAAATATACCAGAATCTAACAATGCTACAATATTAGAAAAAGATGGCGAGATTTGGCAAAAAGCAACATTAGTAATATGGAAAAAATATATTAATAATGATATGATAGGTAAAATAAAGAATAAAGAAAAAATTGACATATCTATGGAAATTGATATATTAGAATACTCCGAAAGAGAAGATGGATACTATAATATTGACAAATATAGATATGAAGGAATATGTCTTCTTGGTGATAAGTTTAAACCTGCGATTAAGAATGCAAAAGTTGTTTTGTCAAAATACTCATTAGATACATCGGAAATAAAAGAATTGAATAATAAATATTATAATTTATCAACAAAAATTAGTATATCTGAAATATTAAATGATATTAAAGATATAAATAATAAAGTTAAAAATCCAGCATTAAAATATTTTTATAGTAATATTGTATCAAATGAAGATATCTCAATTAAAGATATTGAAAAACTTTCAAAATTAACAAAAAGTAACAAAGTAATCGATTGGTGTAATGATAAGATAAAATTATATGCTAATGAAACAATAACAATTGATAATTCTAAAGAATCTGCGATAAATTCTGGTACATGGAGTAATCCAGGTTCTAAATTATATGAGAGATTATTAAAATCTCAAAATTCAAAATCCTTATTAAATGAAGCTTATTTAATTATTGGTAATAATTATAAAGAATCACCATCTTCAAACTTAAAGTACCCTCACCATACATTAAGTGGAGATAAATTAGTTATAAATATTGCTGGTATAAAAGCTGCTAGTTCTAGATTAAATCAAATGAAGTCTCAAAACGAGATATCACCTGATGAATATCAAAAAGCTATGTCTCATATTAATAAACATAGAAATGAATTAGAGTTAGATAAGCTTGATAAACCTAATGGAAAGGAGAGTACTATGATAGAAGCATCAAAAATGGCTAAAATATTAAAAGAAGAAAACGCTTGTAATAAATATGTTAGTTGTGATGAAAAATATGTATATTATTCTAATGATTCTGGAAAATTTAAAGCTACGTATTCAGTTGATGGAGATAAAATATCTGTAAATTATGCTGAACAAGAAAAAATTGAAGAAGAACCAAAAGAAGAAGAAAAACCTAAAAATAAGCCTGAAGAAAAAAACAGTGTAGAAAATGAAAAGAAAATTGCTGATTTAGAAAATGAAAAGAAAATGGCTGATTTAGAAAATGAAAATAAAGAGCTAAAAGAAAAAATGGCTAAATTAGAAGAAGAAAATAAAAAATATGCTATTGAAAAAAATAAAGTTACAGTTAACGAATGGTTAAACAAGTATTCTGATTTTGTTAATAGTGAAGAAAAAAACAATCTATTAAGTGAGTTAGAAAAATATTCTAATTTTACTGATTATGAAAATATGTTTAATAAATTCATGTTAACAAAAATTTCTAGTAATGCTAAATTTTCAAAAAAAGATGATTTAGGTATGATTGTAGTACCAGTTATTAATAATAATATTAAAAAAGAAAGTAAAACTTTCATAGATTTTTAAGAAAAGTGAGGTAAAAAAATGGCTAATAAATTATGTTATCTTGCTAATGATGTATTACCAAGGCAAATAAGAAAAGTAAAAATTGCTACTGGTCAATCATTTTCGCAAGGAGACGCAATATTTTTAAACACATTAGATAGTGCTTCTGACAATATAGAGGTTTATGCTGCTACTCCAATCGCAGATGTTACTACTGATGGATTTGGTCTTGTAATTAATCAAGGGGTTGAGGAATTATCAGATGGAAGAAGAATAAGTGGAAACGCTGATCCTTCAACATTTACATATTATCCTGAACAAACAATAACTGTTGCTATTCCAGAAGTTAATGAAAGATTTTTTATATCTGAAGATTGTTTAGATAATACTGATTCAGTTGCTTTGGTTGCTGGAGTATATCTAATTGGTCAAAATGCAGACTATCAGTTAGCAACTGCAAGTTCATATTCAACTGAAAAAGTTGTATTTTATGTTGAGAAATTACATTCGACACCTAATGGTGGTCAGTTTGGTGCTGGCTTTATAGATGGTGCGTATATTAAATGTATAAAAGCGTAAGGAAGGAGGATAATATATAATGAATTTCGAATTTAAAAAATATTCAGTTAATAATGTTGATAATAAATTCACAGCTCTTGTTGAAGCTGGTACAAGTTTATCAAAATTTGCAATGAATTCACTTTACAAAGAAGACTCATTGTCTACTAAATATGCAGTAGATTTGAGAAGTACTTCTGGTATTGCTTTAAACTACCAAGAGGCAAATAAAGAATTTGTAAACAAACTATATCAATATTGCTTAGAAGGTTCTCCTTCAGCTAATTTAGGTTTAGATGTTAATAATAGAGCAAATGTAGTAAGAATGTTTTCAGACCCATTCTTTGCTCATAAGTTCTTCGCAATTCAATCTGAGATACTCATTGGTATCAATTCAGATAATGAAGTTGAAGAAGCTCTTCAATTAGCAAATGTATCCAATGTTGGATTAGGTGATTCAAAAGCATTCCAAATAGAATCAAAAGCATTGTGGAAAATCCAAGACCATGGCTGGGAAAATAATGTATCTGATGCTCAGAAACAATTCAAATCTTCTATTTATGTAACACCTAGAAGAAAATCAGCTAAAATAACTATGGAAATCGAACAAGCTTCGGCATTAGATTATGATTTTGGTAAACAAATTGCTAAACTTGCAATGAGTTTAAGAAAAGCTATGTACAATGATATAATTGATATTATATTTACAGTAGCTAACGTTTCTTCAACTCCATTCTATCAAGCTAGTTTCAGCAAAACTACTTATGTAACTGTTGTAGATCAATTAGCTGCTACAAATAGTGCTAATGTAAGAGCTTATGGTTCAAGATTAGCATTTGTTAATATGACAAATGGCGTTACAACTGGTTTCCAGACTCAAGATGAAATCAATAAAACTGGTTTTCTTGGAAATGTTTATGGAACTCCTTTTGTAGTTATTAATCAAGTTGTTGATTCAAATAGTGCTTTATTTACAACTAAAGTTCCTACTAATAGAATTTTATTAGTATCTGATGTTGGAGATAAGCCAGTTAAATTAGTAAGAGAAGATGGTATGAGATATATAGTTAAAGATGGAACTGACACATCATTATTCTCAAGAAGTTATACTGTTATCGACAGTTGGAAAGCTGCTTTAGCAACTCAAGCTTCATACGGAATTATAGTAGTAGCTTAGTATAAAAAAACATATATGAGGTAGAATGATTCTACCTCTTTTAATTTTAGAAGGGAGAATAAGCAGATATTATGAATTATAATAGAATGAAAAAAGAAGATTTAATAGAGGAATTGAAAAATAAAGATAGTAAAATTAACAATATAGAAGATACAGTGAATCAATTACAACAAATGATGATTCAATTTATGTCATCATCATCTAAATCACCAGAAAAACAAGAGGATTCTAAAAGTGAAATGATAACAGTTATATCTGTAATGAATAATCTTGAGACTATTTTTATTAATGAAAATAAAGAATATATCTTAAAACATTATGGTGATAAAGTTAAGATTAAGATTTTAGATTGTCAAGATGCATTATTAAGACCAAGAAATGCTCAACTTTTTTCAAGTGGATTAATTTATTTTGAAAATGAGAAATGGTATGAATTTTTCGGTATAGATAAACCAATATTAATATTATCAAAAGAAAATATTATTGAGTTTATGGAAAAAGATGATAACGAAATTAAAAGAATACTATCATTAATAACGCAAAATAAAACAAATAAAAATGTTGAATATTATTTATTATTAAATATTGCGAAGTTACAAAATGATGGTCATAGATTTTCTTCTGAAAGTATAGATTTATTAAATAAATTCTTTGAGGTAGAGGGAAATGAACATATAGAGGGAACTACAAACATAATATCTGATTATAGATCAATAGCAAAAATAAAAGAACAATATATCCAAAAATAAGAAATAATAACTGGTGGTGGTAATTATAGCTACTACATTTTCTGATATCTACGATTTAAATGAAGCGATAACAAATGACGATAATTTGAATAGCTTGCCTAATAACCTATATTATTTTACAGCATATCAATATCTATTATTTGCCATTGCTGAATTTGTAGATGTATGTAATGTTGATATCGAAAATCACACAGCTTTTACTCAAGAAACATATAATTTTACGGGTGATGGTAGTACTATTCAATATACTTTAAGTCCAACGCCGCCAGCACTATGTGAGTTATATGTTTCAATAAATGATGTAGAAACTACAAATTATACTTTTGACTCTGTTTTAAATACTATTACTTTTAGTTCTACTCCAGTATTAAATGATGATATATATATTGGTGCATATATTGAAGGCTCATTTCTTGTTGATTTAACTATTAATGAGAAAAGAATACTTTCTGAAGCTATGACTATTCCATATATAGAATCTAAAATAAATAGGTCAGTTCAACTAGATCAAATGGTTTATGGAACAAATCTTGGAATTCACTCTCAAGCAAATCATAATAAAGTACTTTCACAAGAGAAACAAGACAAATATCTTAAAATACATCAGATGATTGTAAGATACTCATTTAGAAGTGATCCCGATGATTTAGACAATCTTGTTGGCGATCCAGATTGGTATTAATATGGCTAATAAAAATAATTGGAGAATAATAAAAAATAGTAATGATAAACAAAACAGAGAAAATTCATATACAAATTTTTTAATAAATAACTTTGAAAAATATCCTAATTATAAAACATGTGTTAAGAATTTTGGTGAGACAACATATAAAATACAAATACATGAGGTAGATACACATAAAAAATCAAATAAAATGAAAAGAATGTTAGTTTATCCATATGATGATTTTGTATTTAATACTGGAGATTATTCTACTTGGGAATTTGGAGATATGTCTACTGATTGGTTAATATTAGCGAGTGATTTAACATTTAAATATAATGCATATTATACAATAGCATATTGTAACAACAGTTTAAATTGGTTCGATAGTAATAAAAATGAAATATCATATCCATGTTTTATTTATGATAAAATGACGGAAACGGAACTTGCTTTATTTAAAGAAATTATAATAGCTGAAGGACAAATCATTGTTGTTGTTCAAAACAATAACGATACATCTTTAATAGATATTAATAATAGATTTGTATTTGATAGCCAAGTGTACAAAATAAATTCAATGAAAGATTTTGTAGATGATGGATTATTAGTGTTTACAATGAGAAAAGATGGAAGTGGATATGACGATGATTTCGATAATAATATTGCAAATACAGAAACGTATAATTATACAATAGAAATAGGTGATAGTTCATTTACTCAGAATATTGGATATACTACAACTTTGAGTGCAACTGTTAAACTTGATGGTATCGTTGTATCAAAATCTATTATATGGTCAAGTAGTGATGATAGTGTTGTATCAATTGACAATGATGGTAATATAGAGCTTTTATCAGAGGGTTCTTCAACTATATTAGTATCAATGGAAGATAATGAAGAAATATATGATGAGATAACAATAACATCGACATCTGGATCAATTCCTAGTGAGGGTGAAATTGTTGTATTACCAAATATTGAGTATATATTACAAGGTCGAACTGTATCATTTTCTGTTTATAAATATATTGATAATATTCAACAAAGTGATACTTTTTCTGTGATTGTAGAAGAGCTGGTACAATTGCAAGTATTAGATATTACAACTGAGTTTTACAGACTTACTATAATAGATGGAAATCATTTTACTATAGAAAATATAAAAAAGAATGGAACTATTACAATTAGATGTACAGATATGAAAGATAAATCATTTAAAACATTTACAATTGATTTGAGGGGGTTTTGGTAAATGGCTTATTTTGAATCACTTGATGTTGGGATTAATGTTGCTTTAGATGAGATATTTAATAATCAAAATTTATGTAAATATTTATATTATAATGAAAAAGATCCATCATCTCAGCCCACCATAACAAACACAACATCACTATTGTTATTAAATGTATTTCCTTTGCCAAAAGATCCCGATGCAAAAGAATCTAAAAAAAGTTATTTAAATATTTACTTTATGTCAGCACAACCATATCAAAAAAATTCAGGATTTAAAAAGACTTTTTTATGTTTTGATATAATTTGTCATCTCGATATATGGTTGATAAATGAAGGAATTAGACCATTAAAAATATCGGCTGAAATAGATAGAATGTTTAATAATCAATATTATAAAGATTTATCAACAAATAATATGTTTTTTGTTGATTGGTCATGTAATAAATACTCTGATTATTTTTATGGTTATCATTTAACGTATGCATTAGGTCAAGATTCTAACACTAGGTGTTAATATGGTGAATGATTTTAGAATAAGCAAATTAGATTTACTTATGGGAGGATATATCGAAATCAATGGAATATTTGTGAAACATCCAACTTTGCAAGAAGTTTGTGATTATGGTGAGGATAATTACTATAATGCAATTGGGTTATTTGCTAATAAACCATATGATTTACGATTAATGCTCTATGAGTCTGGCAAATTATATACTGATGTTGATGATTATGAGTTGTTTTTAGGATTATTTCAAAGTGAAACATATGGTGATAATTGGAAATGGATTATTGGTGATTATAATTTTCAAATAGATTTCAATAAAGATAATAATCAATTTATATTGCATGATTATAAAAGAAAAATAATAATAGATAAATTAGTATATTATCAAATATCTCAGTTAATAAGAGATATTAATATGATGAGCAATGAAAAAGATTATAATCCTGGTGATGTAAAAACACAAAAATTTATTTTAGAAAGAGAATTTAAAAAAGCAAAAAGAAAAAAAAATAAAAAAGAAACTTCAATTTTAAAAAGGTATATAAGCACAATCGTTTGGTCTAAGTTTTCATCGTATACATATGACAACATATGGAAATTGTCTATGTATCAATTTTTTGATGCATTGGATAAAATTTCAACAAATGACCATCGTGAAAATATGATGTTAGGTTTATATACAGGAAATATTGATACAACAAAAAATCCAATAAATATGGATAAAATAGATTTATTTAAATAGGAGGTACACATAATGGCAATACCATCAAAATGGGCAATACATCAGATATTTGATATATATCTTTTTGATTTGGCAACTGGTAAAAATCTTGGA
>Ga0172363_10001432_pt1 | contig 19202 bp, 13 predicted proteins | sample LakKivs2_kivu2a2_FD_114541 | JGI IMG/M metagenome (GOLD analysis project Ga0172363, IMG submission 114541) | Sediment microbial communities from Lake Kivu, Rwanda - Sediment s2_kivu2a2 | ecosystem: Environmental > Aquatic > Freshwater > Lake > Sediment | place: Rwanda: Western Province, Lake... | reverse complement strand
CACGGAGAGTCCTCCTGCCATATCGCCATAGAGTGTTCCGTAGCCGGTAGCAGCCTCACTTTTATTTGATGTGTTCAGCAGCATGTAACCGAAATTGTTAGCAAATGCCATGAGGATGACGGCTCTCAGTCTTGCCTGTATGTTCTCCTCTGTCACATCAGGTTTTCTGTCGCCAAAGAACGGCTTCATCGTGTTTTCAAGAGATTGACGTGCTTCTTCAATACTGACAAGATGATATGGTACGCCAAGGTTCCGGGCCATCTTTACCGAATCAGAAACAGAATGTTCAGATGAATAGGCTGAAGGCATCAGCACTGCAAGGGTATTTTCTGCCCTGAGGGCTTCGGCAGCCAGTGCAAGTACAACAGCAGAGTCAATTCCGCCTGATAATCCAACCACTGCTTTCTTCTGTCCGCTTTTAACAAAAAAGTCCCTGATACCTGTGACCAGGGCTTTATGGATGCAGCCTGTCATGTCATCAGGATAAGGCGACGGACAGGAATAATCCTTCCTGTCTGACACTGAAGAAGGCAATTCTATTATTCTGATCTCTTCATCGCAGAAGACCAGTTTCTCAAGAATGGTTCCGTCTGCATCAACAAGGACGGAGGAACCGTCAAAGATGAGATCTGTATATCCGCCTGTCTGATTGACAGAGATCAATGTCTTTCCATATTCCCTGGCGTTTCTGATGAAAACTTCCTCCCTGATCTTAATCCTGTTATGCGAGAACGGGTTGGCGGCAATATTAACTATCAGGGAAGGATTTTCCTTTATAAGTTCATCAAGGGGAGTAATGCTGTAAAGGCGGCACAAATCCTTTTCCCCGCATGGTTGTTCATCCCAGATGTCCTCGCAGATGGTAATGGCTATCCTCTCACCGTTCAGTTCAACGGTTTGAAAGAGGGTGCCGGGTTGAAAATACCTGTCCTCGTCAAAAACATCATATGTGGGAAGAAGAGTCTTGTTTATGACTGCCTTTATCTTTCCCTGGTGCATGAAAAATGCAGAGTTATGAAGGCTTTTTCCAAAAACGCCTGTATTAGGTGACGGCCCTCCTACAATTGCCGCAATGCCTGTACAGTGTGATGCTATCTCCCTGACAGCGTTCATGCAGTCATTTATTATGTCATTTCTGCCAAGCAGGTCAAGAGCCGGGTACCCGATAACTGCGAGCTCTGAAAATATAATCAGGTCGGTTTTCTGTTTTGCGGCATTTTCAATTGCTGCTATGATCTTTGCACTGTTGAATGCTGTATCACCAGGAATATAATTAAGCTGAGCCAGTGCGATTCTCATAATGAGATCTGTCAGAATTTAATTCCGAACCTGAACCTGAACATTCTCAGGCCTGATTTATCAGCAGCCTGGTAAACATCTTTCAGGTCCTTGGTGATGTCAAAGAAATCCTGGTCATATCCAATACCTGCCAGAACTGAAAAGTTCATATTCAGTTCATACTCTGCACCGGCATATAAATGCCAGCCTGCATTCATACCGTATACCTCGTTCTTTGCATTTTCGTTGCTTATTTCTTCTGCCAGGATATCAACTGTTGATTTAAGCAGCATCCTTATATCGAAGCCTATGTCAGAGAACCACGAAAGATAGTCAACCTGGCGGGTCTGCAGCCGGATTCCCAGAGGGATGTTTATATATTTGAGATTGTATTTCATCTCATCACCAGGAACTACCACCTGAGTGAAATTATTAAATACCATTGTATGGGGCTCAACAGCGCTCTGTCTGCCTCCGGCGCTAAGAAATCCTATGCCTGACGATGCAGCAATGTTCTCATTGAAATAATGCAGCACATCCAGACCCATGCTGAAGCCTGCCCTTACACCTTCATTGGTGTAGTCACTTGAGTTTGATCCCATCCATGAAATGACGGGATCAACATGCACGGAGAAAGTGAGATCCTGTGAGATTCCGCGCGAAGTGACACTGACGAGTATTACAGCTGCCAGTGCCCGGAGAGGTAACCGGTTAATTACTCTTTTCATCTCTTCATTATTTGCCGGGTAAAATTATAAATAAATGTCCTTATTTTGTGAAAAAACACTGATAATCCCGCACCATGAGTGTCAAAGCAATTCTGTCAAAACTGTCACAGGCGATAATGATTGTTGCCGTTATGTCTTCCTGCACACGTAATCCTTATAAAGTTAACCTGAAGGGCATTGAATGTGACCTGACTGTCAGGGATCTGGGAAAGGATATTTTTGAGACTCCTCCCAATGAGCTTGATGCCAAAGCCGACACCCTGAAGATGGAATATGGCAGGGCACTCAATACCTACAGTTCGGTTGTCGGTCTCGGTGAAACGACGGATGAAGGATGGAAAACTGCCTTCATCCTGTTTGCAACTGATCTCAGGAACCTGGCGCTATGGGATGACGTGAAGAAAGTATGGCCTGACACAAGGGCTCTTGAGGAGTCGCTAGAAAACGCCTTCAGGTACTACAGACATTATTTTCCTGAGAAGACAATTCCGGAGGTCATTACGTGCATTTCAATTTTCAACAACAGTATTATTGTTGATGATTCGCTTCTGATGATAAGTCTTGATCGTTATCTGGGCGTCGGGTCAAAGTATTACCCTTCGCTCGGAATATACAGTTACCAGGCTAGGAAGATGACCCCGGCGTATACTGCTTCTGACTGTATGTATGCATGGGCATCAACCGAATGGGATTACCGTGATATGAATTACGGACCCAGGAATCTGCTCAACACGATGCTCCATGAGGCCAAGCTTGTCTATTTTACTAAGAGGATGATGCCTGCAATGCAGGACACCATTCTTTTTGGCTTCACTGCGAAACAGCTCAACTTCTGCAGGACAAATGAGGCTATGATCTGGGAATATCTGCTCAGCAATAATCTGCTGTTCTCCACTGATGGTTTCATGATACGCAAGTTCACCCGTGAAGCTCCGTTTACAAGTTATTTTACGGAGGAATCGCCGGGTAGGGTGGTGGTATGGACTGCCTTCAGGATAATTGAAAAATATATTAAGAATAACCCGGGTGTCACCCTTGAACAGCTGATGAAGACCAGCGACTGCCAGGAGATACTTACAGGGGCAAAATATAACCCCGACTAAAAAAAAGAAGCTGCCTTTTCAGGCAGCCTCCGGTTTTTTTAAAAAGGGAATGCGGGTTATGCCGGATGAATTGCCTCAACGGGGCAAACGTCGGCGCAGGTACCACAATCGGTACAAATATCAGGATCTATCTTATAGATATCACCTTCCGATATAGCCTCAACCGGACATTCATCTATACAGGTTCCGCAAGCTGTGCAATCATCAGAAATTTTGTAAGCCATTACTATTTTGTTTTAAAGATTACGGGCGTAAAATTACCATATATTTTCCTAAGTTCCTAAGTAAATAATCAATAATATTCACCCTTGCCCGGGTACTATCAAATTTAGTGCCAGCCATGACATAACGGCAGTACCGGTGGCCATTGCCGTCTCGTCAATATCAAATCCGGAAGTATGTGCCTGCTTTATCATTTCGCCTTCACGGGTCACCCCCAGGCGGAACATGAATGACGGGTATTTTTCAGCGAAGAAGGAAAAATCCTCCGAGCTCATCCGGACGGGCATGTCAAATACCCTGTCTTTCCCTATCAGAGAGGCGGTAAGAAACGTTGCCTTATATGTCAGTGCTTCATTGTTAACGAGCACAGGGTAGCCTTCTACTATATTTGCCGTTATATTTACTCCTTTCCTTGAAGCCACATCTGCGGCAACATTTCGTATAACCTGTTTAGCCTGGTTGCGCCACTCCTCGTCGAAGGTCCTGAAGGTGCAGGCAATATCGACCGTTGCCGGTATCACATTGGTGGCACCAAGTCCGGTGATCCTGCCAATCCCCAAAACCGTAGGAGCTTTGCTGCTGCTTAATTCATTAATGCTGTCTTTAAGAGCTATGACCAGTTCTGAGGCTATGTAAATCTGGTCAGTGTATTCTGCAGGTCGTGCCGCATGGCCGCCCTGTCCTGCAACCGTGATATAGATTTCGTCGCATGATGCCATATAAGGGCCGGCATGGAAACCTATTGTTCCTGAAGGCAAATCAGGGACAACATGCTGTGCAATAAATATGTCAGGCAAGAAACTGTCAAAAATGCCTGTTTCGATCATAAGCCTGGCACCTCCGGGAGCTTTCTCTTCTCCCGGCTGAAAGACAAGCAGCACCGTTCCCGCAAAATCGCTTCGCATGCTGTTAAGGATTTCTGCAGTGCCCAGCAGCATTGCGATATGCGCGTCATGTCCGCAGGCATGCATTATACCTTCATTAAGGCTCCGGTATGGTGCACCCTGAGCTTCAGTGACGGGCAGGGCGTCCATATCTGCGCGCAGCCCTACTGTCAGTCCCCTGGCAGGCAGCTCACCCCTGATGAAGCCTACAATACCTGTTCCTGCAACTCCGGTGCGGTGCTCTATACCCATCATCTCAAGACGGCTGCTGATATACCGTGCGGTTTCATGTTCAGCATATGCCAGCTCGGGATGCCGGTGTATATACCTCCTGATCTCCACCAGCTCAGGCATCATTGATGCTGCTTCGCGAAGTATGCGTTCTTTAAGTGGCATGTTTTCTTTTATCCCTGATCAGAAATCGAGGCTGAACGACAGATAAAATATTTTTGGCAATATATAACCGTTGTCAATGCCCCATGCCAGGTCAGCCCTGACAAAATAGCCGAATATCTGGGCTCTTGCACCGCCGCCAAAGCCGGCTACAAGCGGGCTGCGCATGGCATCAAGCGTAACAACCACCGGGCCGTTCACATAAACCTTGTCATTCCAGTAGTTATCAGTGCCCCAGGGATCCCAGCCTGACCATGCCATGCCGACGTCACCGAAGGCAACGAGCTGTACGCTGTTTAGGAAGTTTGAACGCAGAGGATGACCCGCGAAGTACCTTACTACTGGCCAGCGTATCTCGCTGTTTACCAGTGCAAAATTGCTGCCGTTACGTATATTCTGTGAAAAACCACGCATGTTTGTAGCCAGAGCCTGGAAACCATAATGCACATTCGGATCGACAGGTACCGTCTGGTCAAACATCGGAACCTTGTTGAAGAGATATCCCATCCAGTTATCCACTCCTCCGAGATAATAAATCAGTCTTGAAGGTCCGAATGAAGTACTGGCAGCGAAACGGTTTGCCCATATCAGGTCACGGTGTATTTTCAGGTAATGTCTGAAATCACCGCCAAACACAAACATGTCGCTTTTTTTCTCTGTGATCTCGCGGTAATATTCTCCAAAGACTTTGAATCTCGTTCCATAATAGATATTTATGGTCCGTTTGCGGGTATTGTCATAAATAAGTTCACTCTTCAGCCCTGCCCAGTGCCGGTCAAACGACGGGGCCATAAGACTTGGCTGGTCAGTAGACTGTATTATATAGTTATCATAGCGGTATGTCAGTGTTCCCTTGACAGCAAGAACAGCGCTGAGAGGCTTTTTAAGCGAAAAATAGGTGGTATAGCTCTTGATCTTGTAATACATAGTGTCATTATAGCTGTCAAAAGACTGCTTATGGAAGATGATCTGCTTGTCAAATTTGCCTTTAAGAGCTTCAAGGCTGACAAGGTATTCATTGCTGTCAAAATTGCCTGAGAACCTGAAGCCCCCGGTTATACGGTAATCTTCAAACAGGTCAAGAGTGCCTATCTTGAAAAGCATGTTGAGGCCGGGATTGAAATAGGGAGCTCCGCCGTTATATGCCTGGTATGTGTTGTTAAGGAAGTTGAAATCGACCTGGGTGGCAGTATAGTTGTTGTAAAATGCCGTCCTGTAGACCCTTGCCACGGGCATCTTCATCCTTGAAGTATCAAGGTCGATATCCATATAGTCTTTGCGCCATTGCAGCTCATAGTAATTCTCCTTCTCTTTCTCAAAGACGTAATTGCGGAAGTCAATAGGCTCACTGGTCGCATAATACTCATAAAGAGGCTTTTTAAGAGTATCGTTCATTCGGGCACGCTCAGCCAGCAACCGGTCTCTTAGTCTGTTGATGCTGTCAGCTGCCCTGAGGGCTTTTGTCTCCTCGTCATGCCAGAGTGTTGCCCTGATCTGATCACTTTTTACCGCAGGCTCTTCCGATGACGGCCGGGTGAGGAGCCTGTAACGAGCCTTGTTAAATATCACCCCGGCATCAGTGCCTCCGTTTCTGTCAAATGCCTCAAGGTTGCGCGGGTAATCTGTAGCCTGTTGCGGGTCAAGGAAGTACCTGTAATGAAGTACGGTATCAACATATGATATGGCGCTGTCAACTGTGGCATAGTAATAATTCCGTATGCCGTTGCCGTTGCCAAGAAAGCCTGTTGACCTTGCTGATGGTTGAATAGGCATTGTCTGATCATAGAATGATCCGGCATCAAGCCGGGTCAGCTGATGGTTCGCCGCCCTCAGATCATAGGTGAAAAGGTTATAACTGAGCCCGACCTGCTCCTGTGGATCACCCTTGTTTGTCAGGGAGTCAGTGAGGCGGTTCGAGGCAAAGATGATCGTTTCATCACGGCCTTTGATGAACGCCGGGTCAATATCATCAGCAACATCATATGTCAGTCTTTCACTTGTTCCTGATATGATTGTATGAACATAAATGTCAGTCATGCCATTCATCACGGTAGAAAACAGTAACCTCGTCCCGTCAGGTGAGTATGAGAGTGAGAGGATTTTTTCAAACAGTGGCAAAGCTCTCTGTTCAAAATTTTTCTCGTCAACTCTATAGAAATAGAGCTTCATCCCGCCTTTCTCCTCGTTGACGAAAGTAAGGATCTTGCCTCCCGGATGCCATGTCATTACGGGATATGTAAAGTCGACTGACTGTTCGTATTTTGGCTCGGCAGTAAATATTCTCCTGTTTTTACCGGTTCCGGTATCGTACAGCCAGATTTTTCGCTTACCCCAGTTGTTTGATACCCAGGCTATCAGTTTGCCGTCAGGACTGACCTTAACGGCAGTATATCTCTCGTTTGGCTTTGAATGCTTTATTTCCGGCATTGCCTGGTAGTCTTCACCGGGTTTTATCTTATAATATTCAGCAAAATAATTTTTCCAGTCGCGGTAGGTATCCTTTATGCTTTTCCCCAGGCCGTAAAGGAATCCATCCTCAATGTTCTTGTAGATTTTCGACAGGTAGATGATATTTGGTATTATGGCATCACCATATGTCTCTGCGATATATTTCCAGAAAGACTGGCCAGCATAAACAGCCTCTTCATACTCCAGGTTGTCAAGGTTTTTGTATCGTCCGTTCTCAAATCCGTCCCTGACGCGGTTGTCAGTCTCACTGTCCCATCCGAAAGCTACGTAGTTGATCAGTCCCTTGATGTACCAGTCGGGTATCTGGATCTCCGAGTTGCTTGTCACGCGGTCACGCAGGTCGGCATTGTAAAGCATTTCATAAACGACCACTTCAGCAATGGCGGATGCAATGAGTTTGTTGAATTCTTCATGGTCGCCGTTGAACCAGAGCATAACCTTGTTTTTGATCACCCTGCTGTATCCGCCAACGTTATAGTCATCTTCCGCAGAGATGAGTCCCACATTGCTCTGCCTGAAGTCGTTCTTCTTGTTATAAATGATAAGGATTAGCCTTTTGTCAAGGGAATAGTCAAAATAATCCTCTATCTCTTCCAGTTTCTGGTGTGCAACTTTTGAAGCATATTCGGCCACATCGCGGCCGAATTCGTTATAATAGCAGTCGACTTCTTCAAACCTGAAGTAAGTCCAGTAAAAATCTCTGTATTGCACCCTGTTTTTGCCGAAAGTCATCTGCATGCCGTTGTAAAACTGGCCTGAGAGAGGCAAAGCGCTGAAAATGCTGAGAATGGCAAAAATCAGTATGAAGAGTTTTTTTCTTCTCATATATACGAGCAGGGTAACCCCGTGCGTTTTCTCTCAAAATCTGTTCCAAAGAGGGTTATCCATTTGACAAAACTAATGTATAAACCGATAAAAAAACAGAGGCTGATTGATTTTTATTAATTTTGATGCCTTGTATGATGCAACCTCTCTGGTCTGATCTTTGTTATGATATAGTACGAACGAACAAAAAAACTTTTATAATGAAAAGGATTTCATTTGTTTTAATGATGCTGGCTATGGTGTCAGGCATCAGCGCTCAGCCCAAGCTTAATTTTGACAAGATGAGGCATGATTACGGCACGATCAAGGAAGAAGCCGGAAAGCAGGAAGCTGTGTTCAATTTCACCAACACAGGTGACTCAATACTTGTATTAACCAGGGTACAGCCTTCATGCGGCTGCACTGCTTCAGACTATACCAAGTCACCTGTTCCTCCGGGTGGAAAAGGATATGTGACTGCAGTGTTCGATCCCCGCGGATACAATTCTCATTTTACGAAGAGTATATCAGTATTCTCCAACGCCAAACCGGCGGTGACCGTTCTGATAATTGAGGGCACAGTCACTCCGAAGGAAAAAAGCATTGAAGAGATCTATACGTTTGCTGTCGGTCCGGTCAGGTTTGAATCAAATCACCTGGCTTTCACAACTATAAAAAAGAATGAGAAAAAAATAAAGGTGATGCCTATAATCAACACATCAAAGGAACCGGCCACAATAGTATTTGAAGGGGTGCCTGCACACCTTACCCTTAAAACCACTCCCGCCACCCTGAAGCCCGGAGAAAAGGGCCTGATTGAAGGGACATATGACGCCAGGCTCAACAGCGAAAGCTGGGGTAACGTAAATGACCTTGTGCGCATAAAAGTTAATGGCCAACAGATTGAAAATCTATACCTGTATGTGTCTGCCAATCTTGTTGAGGATTTTTCAGGACTGACGAACCAGGAACTGGCAAATGCACCGGTTTTCAAGCTTGAATCAAACACTGTTGAGTTCGGCAAGATCAAGCAGAATTCATCTGCTGATGTTGAGTTCTTCTTCACTAACGATGGCAAGAGCGATCTGATCATAAGGCATGTCAAGGCAGGATGCGGATGCACTGCCCTTATGCCCACTGAGAACGTCATTAAGCCCGGCAGCAAGGGGTCAATTAAGGCAAAATTCAATTCCGGAGGGTACAAAGGGAACATTTATAAGAACATCTTTGTTTATACCAATGATCCTAAGAACTCGGAAGTTATGCTCATGCTCAAGGGCGAAGTCCTGGTTGAAGGAGGTACAACAAAATAAAAGATTAAGATACAGCTCCCTCCAGGGAAATAATGAATAAGGAAAAAGCATCAACCGGAGCACTCTCGGTTCATAAAGGTGTTGTACCACTGCCAAGTATCAACCCTGACATGGTTAACCATATCAGAAGGAACAGGCGCAGGAGGCTGACTGTTGATGACTATGTGGATGGGATACTGAGAGGTGACCGTACTGTTCTCAGTCAGGCTATAACGCTTGTTGAGAGCAACCTGCCGGAACATTATGATCTTTCGCAGAAAGTAGTTGAGCGTTGCCTTCCTGCCAGTTCACAATCTGTCAGGATCGGCATCACCGGTGTTCCCGGTGCCGGTAAGAGCACTTTCATTAATACCTTCGGGACACTGCTTACAAGGCATTATGGCAGGCGCCTGGCAGTGCTTGCCATTGATCCCAGCAGCCAGCAGAGCCGTGGCAGTATTATGGGAGACAAGACACGTATGGAGGCCCTGAGCACTGATCCTGATGCCTTCATTCGTCCTTCTCCGTCAGCTGGCACCCTGGGAGGAGTTGCACGCATGACACGCGAATCAATAATACTCTGTGAAGCGGCAGGCTTTGACACAATACTTGTTGAGACTGTTGGTGTAGGCCAGTCTGAGACTGCGGCACATTCAATGGTTGATTTCTTCCTCCTTCTGATGCTGGCAGGCGCGGGCGATGAGCTTCAGGGCATTAAGCGGGGCATAATGGAGATGGCTGACACAATAGTCATTACAAAAGCCGACGGCAATAACATTCAGAAGGCAGAAATGGCAAGAATCGAATATAAGAATGCCCTTCACCTCTTTCCCCCGTCACCGTCTAAATGGACGCCAAAAGTGCTTACCTGCTCTTCAGTCGAAAAGACCGGGATAACTGAAATATGGGAAACCATAAGTGACTATGTAAGCATAACGAAGTGCAACGGCTGGTTCTGGGAGAGAAGGAGGGAACAGGCCGTCGCACGCATGCATGAAACCATTATTGATGCTCTGAAGCATTCTTTCTATGATCACCCTGCGGTGAAGGCAATGCTCCCGGAACTGGAAAAGCAACTGCGTGAGGGAGAGATCACATCTTATAAACCTGCTGCGATCCTTCTTGAGAAATACTTTAAAGACAGGAGGAAATAACCAAAATTTATATATTTAGAAATTCTTAAAAACTAAATCAATTCAGAAAAAAACGCAATATGAAAAAATCAATTATTCTCTTGCTTGTTCTGGCTGTTGCAGTATCATGCTCGAAAGAGCCTAAATATGTTATCAACGGCACAATAGAAGGTGCTGACAACGGAACGGTTGTTCTGCAGAAGCGGATCCCCGGCGGATATTCAGTGATTGATTCCGCTACCATTGAAAAAGGCATGTTCCGGATGGAAGGTGTGATCGATTATCCTCAGATGGTGAACCTTGCCGTCAAGGACAAAAGGGGCGGACTTAATTTCTTCATTGAGAATTCAGAGATCACAATCCACGGCAATGCTGATTCACTCTATGCAGCATCTGTAACGGGATCTCAGACCCAGGGTGAATATGAGACCTACAAGGCATCATTTGATGAATCAAATACCGAGATGAGCCAGATCTATGACCGCTACCGCGAAGCAAGAATGGCCGGCAATGAGCAACTTGCAGCTTCAATTGAAAAAGAACTTGAAGCACTTGACAACAAGCAGACCGAAATGAAGAAGCAGTTTATTGCCAATAATCCTTCTTCATTTGTCACTCCCACGGTTCTCAATGAAATAAGCTATTACCTTGATGCCACTGAGATGGAAGGGTTTCTCGGGAAACTTGATACAACACTCAACAAGGTTCAGACTGTTCAGACACTTAAAGAGAGGCTTGTTCAGCTCAAGGCCGTGGCAATAGGGCAGAAGGCTCCTGATTTTACACTCAATGATGTCAACGGTAACCCTGTATCACTTTATTCAAGGATAGGAGTCAAGACAAAGCTTCTTCTGATAGATTTCTGGGCAGCATGGTGTCCTCCCTGCCGTCAGGAGAATCCAAATGTTGTCAAGGTCTGGCAGACTTATAACAAAAAGGGTTTTGACGTTATGGGCGTTTCACTTGACCGCAGCAAGGACGACTGGGTGAAAGCCATAGCAGATGACAAACTTACCTGGACACATGTCTCTGATCTCAAATACTGGGACTGTGCACCGGCGAAACTGTATGCCGTCAGCGCAATACCTGCAAATTTCCTTATAGATGAGAACGGTATCATCGTTGGTCTCAACCTGCGTGGTGATGCTCTTGCAGAAAAAGTTAAAGAAGTACTCGGAGCAAAGTAATATCCGGAAAATTGACTAATTTAGGAAGCCGTTGGGGAGTCTCTCCAGGGGCTTTAATTTGTCTATAAAATATAAGACCATGAGCAGAAAAGATGACTTTTTCAGCCAGATCAATAACGGGTATGCCTGCAAGGGTGATTATATTATTGTTGGCGGTGCGATGCTTGACGGTGAGACAATACCTGATGCTCACATCAAAATCGCGCTGAATACGCTCAACAGGCACGGGCTGATAGCCGGTGCCACAGGCACAGGCAAGACAAAAACCCTGCAGGTGCTCGCTGAACAGCTTTCACTTAAAGGGATACCGTCACTGGTCATGGATGTGAAGGGTGATCTGAGCGGACTGGCAATGCCGGGAGAAGAAAAGCCGTTCATCACTGAAAGACATGCAAAGATAAACCTGCCCTACAATACGATGGGATTCCCTGTAGAGCTCCTGACAATCTCAAAACAGGACGGTGTCAGGCTGAGGGCAACCGTTTCTGAATTCGGACCGGTGCTCTTTTCACGCATACTTGACCTTAATGATACCCAGGCTGGTATTGTCTCTCTGATTTTCAAATACTGTGATGACAATCAGCTTGGCCTGATAGATCTTAAGGACATGAAGAAGGTCATCCAATATCTTACAGGTGAAGGAAAGGATGAGCTTGAAAAGGAGTACGGGACTGTTTCCACGGCATCAACCGGGATTATCCTGCGGAAGATAATAGAGCTTGAGCAGCAGGGAGCAGAATTGTTCTTTGGCGAAGAGTCATTCAATATAAAAGACCTGATGCGTACTGACAGCAAGGGCAATGGTTATATAAACATCATCCGACTGACAGACATCCAGGACAAGCCAAAACTGTTTTCCACGTTCATGCTTTCTCTTCTTGCTGAGGTTTATAATACTATGCCAGAAAGGGGTGATCCGCCTAAACCCGAGCTGGTTATCTTCATTGATGAGGCTCATCTGATCTTCAGTCAGGCCAGCAAGACGCTTCTTGAGCAGATTGAGACCATCGTCAAGCTTATCCGTTCAAAAGGTATTGGTGTTTATTTCATTACCCAGAATCCGATGGATGTACCGCCATCAGTACTGGCACAGCTGGGTCTCAAGGTTCAGCACGCCCTCAGGGCATTTACTGCCAATGACCGGAAAGAAATAAGGCTGACTGCCAACAACTTCCCGGTCTCGGAATATTATAAAACTGAGGAGGCTCTTACGTCTCTTGGTACCGGTGAAGCGCTGGTAACAACGCTTAATGAGAAAGGTATCCCCACACCGCTTGCCTCAGTTATGATGCGTGCTCCTTTGAGCAGGATGGATATCCTAACTGACCGGGAGATTGCATCAATAAACAGCGCATCGGAACTGGTAAGGAAGTATTCACGGGTTGTTGATCCTGACAGTGCTTACGAGATGCTTGAACGCAAAATGGCGTCAGCTGAACAGGGAAGATATGAGGCAGAAGAGAGGAAAACAAGAGAAAGAGAAGCAGAACGTTATTCAAGGACTACTACCACAGCACGCCGGCGGAGGCCTGCAGTAAGCCCGGTGGTCAAGGTCCTTACTTCCGCCACGTTCATTCGCGGTGTCATGGGCATCCTGACCAGGGCCATGAAATAAAACTGCGGAGCCAGATCAGGGCATCGCCAATTACATATTATTATTTATAATAATAACTAAACAATTCATCTATGAACAAAATCAAATTCATTGTGGTAATTGTTTTGAGTTCATTACTTGTGTTTTCAGGATGCAAGACTATGAGCAAGACAACAAAGGGTGCAGCCATTGGCACTGCTGCAGGCGGAGCAATGGGTGCGGTGATAGGCAAGGCGGCAGGTAATCCTGCCCTCGGAGCAATAATCGGAGCAACCGTGGGAGGCGCCACCGGGGCTGTGATAGGCCATGAGATGGATAAACAGGCCAGGGAGATTGAACAGACGGTTCCTGACGCCAAAGTTGAACGCGTCGGTGAAGGGATAGTAGTCGAGTTCAGCAGCGCTGTTCTGTTCGGCTTTGATAAATCAGACCTTTCGACAGACGCTACTGCAAACCTTGACAAGCTGGTCAAGGTACTGAATACTTATCCTGATACAAATATTGAAGTACAGGGTCATACTGACAGCAAAGGAACCGAAGCCTACAACCAGACCCTGTCAGAAAAGAGGGCAAAGACAGTTACTGACTACCTGGCCTCAAACGGGATAGCTTCAGCGCGGATGACAATAAAAGGCTTTGGTGAGACTGCACCCAAATATGACAATGAAACGGAAGAGGGCAGGGCACAGAACCGCAGGGTTGAGTTTCTGATAACAGCCAATGAAAAAATGGTTGCAGATGCTGCCAGGGAAGCTGAAAAGAACAAGTAACTAAAAAACAACTTAAATCCAATAATCATGAAATTCAAATTTCTCACGGTAATTACGGTACTTATCATATCGGTTACCACTCTCAGTGCACAGGTGGACTTTGGTGTTATCGGCGGCATTAACTTTCAGAATATCACCGGCAAGGATGCCAATGGCGATAAAGTTGAGAACGGATTGCTGGTCGGATTCCATGCAGGGGTAAATGCCAGTATACCCATTGCCCCGGATTTCTATTTCCAGCCGGGACTTCTATATTCAATGAAGGGTGCAAGGAACAATTTCTTTGTTCTTCCAACCAAGGCAACCAGCACTGATTATAATACCACCACACGTATCTCATATATTGAGATGCCGCTGAATCTCCTTTTCAGGCCGCAGTTTGCCGGCGGACATATCCTTCTCGGTTTTGGACCGTATGTTGCATACGGAATATCTGGGAAGCAGACGGTTGATGTTACCCCTCTATTATATGAGCAGAAGATAAGGTTTAAGAACAAGATCACGTCAGGTGAAGCCTGGGATACTGATTATGCATACTACAGGCCTTTTGATGCAGGTGCAAATATTTTTGCCGGGTATGAGCTTAATGTGGGTCTGTTCTTCAGATTGAATGCTCAACTTGGATTGCTCAGGATCAATCCTGAGGTTGAGGGTTCTGACAGTGAAGCATCATTCAAGAACACCGGGTTCGGGTTGTCAGCAGGATTTAATTTCTGATTTTCAAGATATTATGAGGGAGGGATTATTCAAAATAATCCCTCTTTTTTATTAATTATTTGATGATCCACGAACATAAATAATTCATTTGCACACATTTTCTACAATAATCTGATGTTCTACGAACATCAGATTTCTGCAACCATCAAATATCTGCAATGCATATCATGGCATGTTAATATCATCGGTTATACTTGTCAGACCTTCGTAGAAGGTCAAACTATTGTAGGGTCAGATAATCACATTATACCGACCTTCGTAGATGGTCGAATAATTCTTAGAATCCTTTCAGGTGCAGGAATACCGTAGGCACAAGAAGCACAAATCCGAGAATGAATAATATTATTATCAGTGGCAGCACCCATCTGAACCATTTTTCATACGGTATCCTGGCAACGCTGAGGACCCCGAGAAGCACCCCGGAGGTGGGTGTTATCATATTGGTGAAACCATCACCAAGCTGATACGCTACTACGGTAGCCTGCCGTGAAACGCCTATCAGGTCCGAGAACTGCGACATCATCGGCATTGTCAGCGCAGCTTTTGCCGAACCTGATGGCATTACCAGGTTAATAAGGGTCTGCACCACGTACATCATGCTTACCGAAGCCATCCTGCCCATCCCGGATATCGATTCTGACAGCCTGTAAAGAAGGGTGTCTATGACTTTGCCGTTCTGAAGAATGATTATTATGCCTCCGGCAAGACCCACTATCAGTGCTGCTGACATAATGTCCCTGACTCCATCAAGGAACAGCTTTGTAATTCTATTGGCACTGTAACTCATGGCTATTCCTGCTGTCAGGCCCATTACAAAGAAAAGAGTTGCTATCTCCATAATGTACCAGCCGTAACCCATCACACCTGTGATGAGATAGAGGATGGTAAAGAGAAGTATGTCAATGATAAAGAAATGAACCGATTTCCGGAGAGTCAGCCAGCCGGTCACCGCAAACAGTGCCGTAAGGACGGGTATAGCAGGCATGTTTGCCTTATCTTCACCAAGCGTGAACGTGGTAGAAGGATGCATAATTGAGAATATTGTCATGGCAGTGACAAGAAGAGCATATACCACCCATGCTGAAAGCGGGGTATGGTATTCCGGCTTTATCTGTTCGCCTGAATGCAGTTTTCTCCAGTAGTCATCATCATCGTGAACCAGTGACCGGCCGGGATCTTTCTTTACCCTGCGGGCATATGAAAGAACGAAAACAAACCCAACAGCACTGATTACCAGCCACATTATGATCCTGTAATTAAGTCCTGAAAACAAAGGCAGGTCTGATAATCCCTGGGCTATACCTATGGTAAACGGATTCAGGAATGCCCCTGCGAAGCCGAGCGCCGCGGCTACGAAGCACAGTGAAACACCCACTATGGAATCATAACCCATTGAAACAGCCAGCGGAACAAAGATGACGGTGAATGCAATCGTCTCCTCGCTCATCCCGAATACGGCTCCGAAGAAGCTGAACATCGTCATTATCACTATGAAGATCAGGTTGTCAATACCTATCTTTCCGATGATACCCCTGTTACCTGCACGTGATGTGAACCTTAACACTGCACTTATTGCCACATCTATTGCTTTGCTCTCATTCATGATCCAGAAGGCACCGCCGATGATAAGGATGAACACGATGATGTCTGCCTTGTCAACAAATCCGTCGAACAAAGCAGAGAAGACCTGCCATGTCTGAGGATTTCTTTCAGTATAGTGGAATGAACCCGGGATCACCACGCTCCGGTCCACACCATTGACATTGACTGTCTGCCGGTCAAACGATCCGCCGGGGATGATCCATGTCAGTATTGCGCACAGCACCACAATACTGAACACAATGACATATGTGTGAGGTATCTTTTTCAGCATGTCTGCATTCAGATTCTGTCTATGACAGCCTTCACGCGTTTACGGGTCTCGGCAGGGGTCGGATTGAGCTCTTCGGTGGTAAAAGATCCTTTTTCGGGATCAATGCGTTCAAAGACCATCATGTAAAGTTCGAAAATGATCTCAAGGCTCAGCCTGTATCTCGGTTCAAGCAACGGGCAAATATCATGCATGCTGCTCAGTGTGCTGAGGCGGAAGCTGTCGGCTATTTCACAGTATTCCTTCATCATTGCACGGAATCCGTTGCTCACAGGTGAGCCATGAGCTATGTTGCGGAGATCAGCCCGCGTCAACCCGTGCCGCGCCATGACCTCATCTGCGAAGTAACTCAGGCTATTAAGCTGGTCTTTGCGGAAATCACGCATTATATGCACAAAGTAACTGAACATTGCGCACGGCAATGCAGTCTGTCGGACGTCAAAGGGTGGATCTGAATAACTGCCGTTGTCCTCCTGAAGGCCGACGAGATGAACAAAGATAGAAGCAGGAGCGACAGAGGCACCTGCAGAATACCTGATAAAGTCATCGAGTGTAGCAAAGCCGTCATGGCTGATATCATACATCATTGACACTGCAAAGGATTCAAGTGCCCATACCGGCAGCCTGAAACGGTCAATGGTTTCAGCCAGCTCGTTGCCCGCCACGGTTGTCCTGCCAGTTTGATTAAGCACCTGAAGCCATTGTCTGACATCAGCTTCTAAACCTGCTCTCTCGGGCTGGGCTATACCATTATGTTCCGCCTTGTAGTCATCAATAAGGTCATCAAGCCTTCTCATGAACTTATAACAGACGCATGCAGCCCTGAATCGTTCAGCATCCCAGAAATTAGCAGCTATGAGAATATTCGGGTGGTCAATTATTTTCTCAAAATCAATTGACTCAAATAGAGTCATAAACTGTTCCCTTGTTTTCATTTCTTCCCCTCCTGCTTCCTTCCCTGTTCTTTAATTATCCTTTCAGATACAAGTCTTGCTGACATTAACACCATTGGCACGCCATTGCCCGGATGGGTGCTGCCGCCAGTGAAATAGAGGTTTCTGCAGCGGCTGTCCCTGTTATGAGGCCTGAACCATCCCATCTGGAGTATGTTATGTCCGAGACTCCCGAATACTGATCCCCGCGTCACGTTAAGGGCTTCCTCCCATGTCTGCGGTGTTGTAATGATCTCAAATCTTATATGTTCTTCGAGGTCTGTTATTCCAAATTTCCTGAGTTTATTGAAAACTGTTTTCCTTGCTGCACCGGTTATCCTGTCCCAGTCCTGGGGATATTTTGTATCGAGGTGCCCTACACCTATTGCCACTGAAAGGGAGTCACAGCCTTCAGGTGCGGCAGACGGATCAGTTCGCACAGGTGCGTGAATGTAAAAGCACGGATCGTCTCCCATTGATTTTTCACGGAAGATCTTATCAAGACCTTCACGGAAGCTGTCTGCCAGGAAGGTACTGTGATGTCCCAGCTGCGGGTACTGCTTGTCGAGCCCCCAGTGCAGCACGAGTGCCGAACAAGAATACTTCATCCGGTCAATGCGTACAGCCTTGCGGCTATGCGGAAGCAACTCCCTGTAAACATACGGAAGATCGGCATTGGCAACGATTACGTCAGCACAGGCTTCACTTCCATCGTTCAGGAGAACTCCTGATGCACTTTTACCATCAGTGAGAATGCGTGCGACAGGTTTTGCAAAATGGAATCTCACCCCGTGCTGAATGGCTATGTCCGTCAACCGGTTAGCAACAGCAGCCATTCCTCCTGTCGGGAACATTGATCCTTCGGTGAGCTCGGCTGCAGGTATCATTGAGAACAGAGCCGGTGCACTGAAAGGACTCTGTCCGACATAGATATTCTGGAAGGTAAAGGCCATCTGCAGATGCTGTGACCTGAAAAAACGTGAGGCATAGCGGCTGTGACTGGTAAATACCTTTAGCTGAAGAAGCAGGAGAAGGTTCCTGAGGTTGAAGAAATCGAAGAACGCTGTGTAATTGCGGCCCAGGAGGCGGGCAAAGGCAAGTTTGTAAAGCCTGTATCCCTTGATTATATATTTTTCTGCGGCCTTGTAGCTTCCCGGCTCAATCTTCTCAAGCTGCTCCTTCATTCTCTCCTTGTCAGTGGAGAAGGCCAGCCTGCTTCCGTCATCAAAATATACTGAATAAACATCATCAAGTGGCCTGGCATTGATCTCCTTTTCAAGGTTAAGTCCCAGTGATCTGAATACCTCACGATACATCTCAGGCATTAGTACCATGGTTGCTCCCACATCAAACCGGTACCCGTCACGTACTATCTGGCCGCATCGTCCGCCTGCGGTAATGTTCTTCTCATAAACATCTACCTGGTATCCTTCTTTTGCAAGGTATATTGATGTTGTTATTCCCCCAATTCCGGCACCTATGACCAGTGCCGTTCCGTTGTTATTCATCTGGCAGTGAAATGGTATGGTGTTAAGTAGTGTTTCTTTAAAATCCTGACAATTATGCAAAAGTATTCACAAACATTTCATGTTTCAGGGCATTAAGGGGTAAACTGCGGAATTAGGGCGGTGAATGGCGAAAAGGAGCATCCGATGCATAATTGCAAACCTACCATAACTGATGGACCAGCGGTTTTATGTCCTCCGTGTAGATCTTATTAATGGCTTTGATCTGTTCGCCGGTAAAAGGGTGAAAATCCGCAGCTTCGATATTCGTTCTGACCTGGTCTGGAGATGAAGCACCGGGTATGATGCAGCTTACTTCAT
>Ga0172363_10001431_pt1 | contig 19205 bp, 27 predicted proteins | sample LakKivs2_kivu2a2_FD_114541 | JGI IMG/M metagenome (GOLD analysis project Ga0172363, IMG submission 114541) | Sediment microbial communities from Lake Kivu, Rwanda - Sediment s2_kivu2a2 | ecosystem: Environmental > Aquatic > Freshwater > Lake > Sediment | place: Rwanda: Western Province, Lake... | reverse complement strand
GAATCAGGGTTAGAGGTGTAAACCTGTATGAATGACCAGCAAAAGTGGTTCTGTGACAAGTTCTGTTCCCGCGAAGAAATTCAAAAGGAAGATCCATGATCCCATTCAAAATGGTCGAAGTTCCAATCAAAGATTGGGCGCACATCAACAATGGAAATGAGAACCTCGACGTGGTCCAAGTTTTTAAGAGCGATCGATTCCTAGTTCAAGTGCGAAGGCATGGACCAGTCATGCGATTATGCGTGAACAAAGTAAAAAATACGCCGACACCAGACGGAAAGATTCGATGGGCCGACGGCATCACATGGGACGAGCTTCAAGAGATCAAAGACCAATGCGGCTATCAAGATAAATGGCTCGTCGAATACTACCCTCCTAAAAATCGGATCGTAAACGTGGCAAACATCCGCCACCTTTGGATCATGGATAATGAACCCCCTTATACTTTGGATAGACCCGTATGAGCGATGATAGAACCTGCATGATAAGCGGATGTCGAAAACTAAAGACTGTATGCCAAAATTGCGGGCGCACTGTATCAACGGCAGAGTTACCTGCTCCAACAAAGACATATTCAGAGATCGGATCGGCCACTGGAATCCGATTCCCTACCTCCGATGGGGGTGAGTTCAGAATTAAAGCGGGCGAAGTCATCCCAATGCCTACAGAAATGGAGATGCGCGCTCATAAGATAGAAGTTTGGGAAGATGAATGGGTCGATTGCAGAGAACGCCTTCCGTTACCTGGTCAGCTAGTCAAGATGAGACACACAATCTTATCTGAAGCTGCGTGGAACGGGAAAGAGTTCCTTCTGACAACTGCTCAAGCTACCTGCGATCCATCTAAAATTGAAAAATATCCAAATCACGATTTGAGATGGAGATTAGTAACTGACGAGGAGAAAAACAATGAGATTCATTAAAGACATCGAAAACGATCTGGTAAACCTAGCGGTCATCGAACACATTTTTCTGCTCAATAAAGGTCCAGATTACCCAGAGAGATTTCACATTATGGCTGCCAGTGCAAGCCACGAATATCTCATCAAAAAATTTCGTTCAGAATCGGCTGCCAATGGTTTCATGCGAAGACTATATGAAGGTTGCAAACTGGAAATCGGGGAATAATGCCTTTCGACTGCGATAAGATGAAGCCCAAGTGTAAAGCTTGCTGCTGCGCGCCTACGCCTATGCCAAGAGAAATCCTCGAAAGGAATCGAGATAAGCTCGCCTGCGAAATGATCGAGGAACTTCATTTTGATGGACCGATATTAACTGAGCATTCATTCAAGAATCCGAATGCAGTTGTCGAAGGTCCTATGGTGGTTCCAGTAGGCGCTCCAGATCCAGGCGATAGCAATCAACGCTGCCCTTTTTTAACAAAGGAATGGAAGTGTAACATATACGACGATCGTCCGTTTGTATGTAGGGAATTCGGAAAAGAAAGTCATCTGATGATGCATTGCCGATTCCAGGATAAAGAAGGTCGTGTTCGATCCAGACAAGAGCAACGAATGCTCGATCGAAAGCAATGCCGAGGCGCACATGCGCTTCACGATTCGGTCATGAAAGATTCCAAAGGAAATCCAGTAAAACTACAAATTCTCAAGGGGGAATAATGCGATTTTGGGAAGCTATGAAAGCACTGCAGGATGGCTATGCAGTCATACGGGAAGATTTAATTGAACCTCTTTTACCTGCCGATATCAAAGGCAGCGAATATGAGACGGATTTTGAAATGAACTGGAAGCTTTACACTTCTCCTCCTGAATTGCTCACGTTCTTTGAGATCATGGAACGAATCAAAGATGGGGATCGGTTTGCTAGGAAACACTGGCCGATTACCATGTACTTTGAGATGCACAATGGATTGATCTTTTGCGAGCGCAGAGATCTAACTCCTTCCGATTTCTTGGCGAATGACTATTTTTTCACCAATACCCACCGAGGAACTGCCTTTTTTGACCCTGATAAATTCACAGGAACTCCACTACCCAATGACTAAAGTAATCGCCTATTTTCGAGTCTCAACCGAAATGCAAGTTGAGAGCGGCGCAGGTCTCGCAGCTCAACAAACAATCTGCCATGAGTGGGCAAAAAAACATGGTCATAGTATCCATCAAGAGTTTACAGAGAAAGCGATCAGCGGCGCTGCTCCTCTGGATAAACGTCCAGCTCTTTTCAATGCGATATCTTGTCTCGGGAAGGGAGACATCTTGCTTATTGCTCGCCTCGACCGCCTTTCAAGAGATCTATATGGCGGCATCTTGATTGAGGAAGCTGTGACTCACCAAAAAGCTAAGATCGTATCTGCAGCTGGTGAAGGAACAGAAAGTGATGATCCTGGATCTAAAATGATACGCGAGATCATTCGAGTAGTAGCTGGCTTTGAGAGAAACATCACTCAATTCAGAATCAAGGCAGCACTAGCAGCTAAGAAAGCACGAGGCGAAAGAGCAGGTTCTTTGCCCTTTGGTTTGATCGTTGGGCCAGACAGGAAGCTTATGCCAGATCCTGCCAAGAAAGAGCATGTAGAGAAAATGGTGGAGCTTAGAAGCAGCGGCTGGACTCTGAACGAAATCAAACTGGAATTGAATCGCCTGGGTCTTTTAAACCGAAAGGACAAGCTTTGGACTCATGACAGTATTTGGAGAGCCATGAAGCAGACTCCGATGGGAAGTAGATCATTAACAAAAAGGAGTTGGTCATGAGTCAAGAAACGAGTCTCAGCATCGAAAACGCATTCGCACAGGCCAGAATGACAGCTGATGATTATTTAGGTTCAGCTATTGATATCCTGGACAAGCACGAGATGCCTTATAAGATCTCGGATGCCATTGAATTAGCTAAAGTCATGGCTATGGATTTTGACACTGCAATCATGGCTATGAAACTCCAAGAAATCAGAGACGCTATAGAGGCAAAGAATGTACATACCTGATGAAGACTGGGACCATCTTATCAACTTCATAGCCGATCTTGAAAAGACTTTTCAGTCTATCAATGAGAGGCAGATGATCGTCAATACCAGTATGATTCAGGGACTTTTGAATATTATCATAAACACCCAGGATCAGCCTCTCCCAGTCTCTGCTCCTACCGATGTTGTCCCTAAGCATAAGAGAATTCGAGGGCACTACGGTAAGAATCGATTTGTTTTTAGGGACATTCCTAAGAACATCCGCAAAAGAGAGATTTGGGTTAATGGGATTGCCGACTGCGTCAAAAAAGCCAATGAATATGGCATGAGCGGAATAAAATTTTTAGATGTTAAGGCCAACAAAGCCAAGAAAAAGGACAACTGGTCTACGCACATCGATGTCAGGTACTCAAGAGATTAAAATAAAGTCTTCGGATTGTCATCTAGTCGGGCTTGGGACATAATTATGGCGATTTATAGGGAAAATCTGTGGGGAGATGGACTCTATAAACCGTAAAATAAGGTTTAACATGACAATGACTGAACATTTTGAAAGAGCGAGAGATTGCGCACTGGCAGGATTGTTCGGCGCGTTCTTCATAGGTATTTTCTTTGGAAGTTTGATAGCTGCAGCCATAGGATTTGTGGTCTCTGTGGTGAGCTATCGCAACTTCATCAAGGAAGATGAGGAATCAGTTAGGAAGCTCCGAGAGGAAGCTGATCGCCTGACTGTCGACGCTCCGAAGCGAACTCGTCCTCGTCCGCACCCCTTGCGCCTCTAGCGGTACTTCGGCCTGCTTCTTTAAGCAATCGAGCGCCTGCACGTTCCATAAGGCTTTTATTGCCTGATTTGGACGCTAGAATCGCGTCTTCGACTGCCATTAAGAACTTGGGATTCGTAATCGCTTTAGCCAATCCGCGCGCTCCTGCAAGTCCGCCGATGCTATACGCTGCTGGGGCAAAGTTTCCGTAGAAAGCCTGACCAATGTCGCTCAATATTTTGGCAACTGCAGCCATGTTGACCACAGTGGTGCCAGATTGGCTTGTGTTCAAGAATTTAGAAGCAGATTCAGCCACATTACCTGACAGACGAGTCAATCTCTCAAGCCTTTTAAATTGCTCTGGTTCCATCAATTCTTTGAGGATTTCCTGGGTATTTCCCTTTTTTAGAGCATTTCCCACCTTTCCGAACTGAATTTGATCCTTCACATTCTGCTCAAGAGCCTTCTCCAAGAGATCATCTATCTTGTATCGCGAGAGATCAGCGAAGAGATCTTTTCCAGCTTTAGAACCACTCAAAGCCTTTTTGACGTCTCGAATGCCTGCAGATGAATTCATTTTATTCAAAATCGTTGCTGGATCTTGCGTTTTCAAAACATTAGAAATATTTTGGTTTCGGAAGGTTTTGGCATGGTCTGCGAATTTCTTATTGGCTGTTTTCCATTCACGCGCAAAGGTAGGATCCTGCGATCCGTGAGCTGCGATCGTATCATCGAGGGCCTTTACTACCTTTTTCAAGAGCTGTTTGGCACCCCCTTGCACTTCATAATCGATAATGTCATTGAGAGCGATCTTGTCATTGATGAGATCATTGATGCTGGCGGATTTGATGCCTCCTTCAGCGGTCAACACATCACCTCGAAGTTTCTGCACAGCATCCAATACGGCCTTTTGCTCGGGAGATTTCAGTGCGCCAGGTGCCAAAGATTCTTCGAGTTCTTTGACCACGTCTCCTACTTTTCCCGTGAAAACCTGGAAGTTTCCTCCCCGTTTGCGAGCATCGTTGTAAAGGTTTCTGGCCTCAGAGAGCGTATTTTCTTTATGAGATCTGATAGCATTTTGAACTGCTTCCCCTGCCTGATAATGAGTTTGAAAGCGAGATTGTCCGATCGAATTAGCGACGCCTTCATATTCAGAAATTACCTGCTTTGAGAGCTGCTTCTTGAAGTTGTCGAGTGAATCTCCGACTAGAGGAGACTGAGCTAACTGGTTCTGAACCCACTTCACCATACCATTGTTGCTCAAAGATCCTACATCGAGCTGAATACCTGCATCACGTGCATCTTTGATGAGCTGCTTTTGAATATCCAATGACTTCGCAGGGACAGATCTTGCAACCGCTTTCGCCGCCGCTTTCCTAGGAGAAAAGATAGCCTTTCCTGCATTAGCAACTCCACCAGGCGTCAAAGCCCCTAAAGTACCTGTGATAAGCTGTCCTACAGGCCCTAGATTTCCCTCTTCCCCTACTTGAATGCCAGCGGCCAACCCACCTAGAGACGCAAGACCACGCGCGCCACCAACTCCTCCAAACGCAGGAGCTTCACCCACGAAGCGCCCAAACTTTTCGAGTGCTCTCTCAGTAGCCCCTTCTGGCTGGGCGAGCGGTTTATCGGAGCCGTATTGTTTGCCTGTCTTCTTTTGATCTTCGCGGATGTCTTCATAAGTTCTCAGATGGTTGTTTGCGAAATCTTTTAGCCAATCGGGGGCATTCTTCTCAGCCTCTTCAAGCTTAGAAAGATCACCACCCGTCTTGGAGACGACTGTTTTGAGTAGATCATAAGCTGATCGAGGAAGGGCTTTGAAGCCAGCCACAGCCGATTGACCTACGATTTGACCTGGACGTTCAACGAATGTCTCATAGGCTCCTCGCTTAGGTGCGCGCTTGAATTGAGCGAACTCCCCGCTAGGATCCTGATTCTGCGTAGCAGCATCTTGAGGTGCCCTGCGAAATTGCGAAAAGTCTGTTGAACCACTCATTGTAATCCTCCTGCCCGAGCTTTTTCTACCATGTCTTGCGGTATATCATAGATGTTGCCTTGAGCATCGCGCATTTCTATGGTAGGCATTTTGCCCTGACCACCTTGACCACCGCGACCAGATCCTTCAAGACCAAAAATATCGGATAGAGCTTTCAGCTTACCTTTCATAGCCGCGTCCGTATCCCATGATGTAGGAGCCAAACTCTTGATGTAGTTGAAACGTTCTTTTGAAATGGTACCCTTAGGATTCAATAGAGGTATCAAATTGGAGATGAAAACTTCACCCAAAGTATCCAATTCAGATCTTTGCTGCCTTCCTTCAGGTGTAAGCCCTAAAGGACTGAAACCCGTGTAACCACTCTCCAAGATCTCGTTTACTCGATTGTAGGCGTCCTGTACGTGTCGTTTTGAATCCGATCCACCTGGCATTTTGCTATTCTTGCCTTTGATGATCTCTTTTTGGATTCCAGGATCAAGAGAATCTACATCGCCGCTGATTCCTTGTGCTTCTAACGCTTGTCTTCTCTTTCCAGCTTGTAATTGCTGTTGCTTCTGTCCTAGGATTTGAAGCGCAGCCTCTTGCTTTTGAGGAGAAACCTGACGAAGAATGGAGCCGATTGCATTCTGTACTGCTTGAGGATCTTGAGATTGATTCGCCTCGCTAAGTATTTGATCGATCGAATTCTGTTCTCGAGCGCCACGGATTCCTCCGCTTACATTGGAGCCGACTGCACGACCGATTTCAAAGGGTGATGGGGTAGCCATTAATATCCTCCTGTTTGGATGCCTGTGTATGGGTTGTAGACCGATGGATCATTTTCAAACCCTTTTCTCGCAGGCTGAAACGTATCGGTGAGCGATTGAGAAGGAACATCATACTCATCATCGCCCTTATTGAAGGAATTCAGAATCCCCTCAAAATCCTTTCCAAAGGCATCTGAACTCAGGTATCCGCCTACGCCTTGCAAAGCTGCATCCCATCCAGATTGACCAGGCAGAGCACCTCTATCTTGGCCGAGGATACTCCCTAGCGCATTGGCTTTTCTGTTTCTAGCGCTTTGCACATAGTCGAGATAGTGCTGATTAATGAGGGAGTCCATGTCGACACCTGCTCTCGTGAGCGTATCTTCAAGGCCCGTGCTGTTTTGCATCCCAGAGGCGATATAACGCTGCTGGATTTGCGGAGCTGTGAGATTTCTGAATCTAGAGCGCGCAGGGTTAGCAAAAGATCTTTCAAAATCCGCTTCATTCGCATTGAATAGATCAGCATAAGGTCCGCTTCCGTTAAGGGATCCGAGCATTTCGTCGACCAGTTGCCTTTGTCTCTTTTGGATCTTCGTCTCTTTGCTTTTCTCTCTTCCAAAGAATCCTCCTGCTGCACCGCCAATAAGTCCGCCAGCTGCCGTTCCGATGGCAGTACCCACACCAGGGATGATCGAACCGATCGCTCCACCGATGGAAGCGCCTGTACCCGCGCCTTTATCTGCTCCTTGAAAATCAAATGCCATGCTGTCTCCTTAAGGACTAAGTTGCGTCCAAACCACTGCTGTCGCGGTTGAGTGCTCAGTCAGCATTTCAACCTTCAGGGTGTTTGTGTTTATATTAATGTCCCCGTTATTTAAAAAAACGTCCGTTGTTTGTCCGTCGGTTGTTCTCTGATAAATATCAGGCTTCTTATTTAGTTGGATAGCAAGGTCTCGATAAGCGGTCTCTAAGAGCCTTAAAAGCTCCTCAATCGACATGTTCTCTCGGTTCCCAACCTGTAAATACTCGGCTACCTTTGCCATTAAATCCTCATGGATTGGTGAGAAGTCCCGCTTCACAATGGATGCGCATAGAGGTGACTCTCGTCTGGAAGCCAGCACTCTCGTTTCTCATGACAATCGTTATAAAGTTTGCTTCTTGGTTGACCTCTACCATCACCCAAACTTTCTGCTTGGTGGTCGTATTTGGCGAAGAAATATAGGCCGTTTTAAAAGGAGCCTCTTCCTCATCTATGTACAGATCAACGAACATATCCCCTGCATTCGTATCGATCAGGAATTCCACATGGGACATATTGATCATTCGACCAGCGGCACGCCAGGGGTTGAATGGAATCGTTTCAGCCTCAAATGCAATCAGCTTGGATACAGTTCCTGCACTCGTATAGGCATCGAAGTTGCGAGTGTCAATATTGACTGTGATGCTTGTGACAGATGCGGCAACCACTGTTCCGATCATGCTATTGATCTGAGTCATCCCCTCGACGTTCACAAAAACAACCCGATCTCCGATCTCAAAAGCAGATGGATCGACCGTCACAACGGCAGCCGATGCCTGTGTGATGTTTGTGACATTCACAAAGTAATCGTCATAATCGGCGTTGATTTGATAGATGAACCCATCATTGTCTCCAGCGAGCGTCTTTTGAACGGTGGATTCGATCCCAATCTTGTTCCAAACGTCTTCGGTTTCATCCATACGCGCCCAGGCTGGATTCTGAGTCCCATCGATATCATCCCAGGCAAGGTCATGCCCTTGTGTCGTCTGGCCAAAGACGCTGAACCTTTGATCGTAAACGGCCCATGTGCTCTCTTCATAGTTGTAGACTAAAACCTGATCCTGTGTGATAGCGGTGAGTTGAGAAAGATTGCCTCTAAAAGAGAAGAGAAACTGCCCGTTGATCCGATCAAAACCGCCATAAGTAAGCTCGAATTCCGATTGGTCCATCTCATCGGCAGTGAAGAAAGGCACTTTGTTGTCGAATCGGAGGGATTGGCGACCATCAGTCGTAATCGCACCCGTTTTACCCAAAGATTTGACCTCATAGTTCCAAGAAACAGCCGAAAAGCCTGCATCTGTACCCAAAACCGATGGGATTTTTCGAGGAAAGTAAGGGTTGAAAGCGTCTCGCGTCTTTTCAAGGGACCAGTTCGACATCTGGAAGTTCGCGATGATGACGTCCCCTAAAATGATCGCCATCTTCATGATTTCTGAGGTATCGAAGTTCAGAAGGCCAGAGCCAGGGACATTGAATTTATCCCCGTTGCCGCCAGCATCTCGAATGCCAGAGAATAGAACGCCTTGCTGATAGGTCAATCCACCCACAACAGGCACAAAGAAGTTGATCCTCTCGCCAAAGAATAGAACCGTCGTAGCTCGAGTTAAGGTTCCTTGAGGGGGTGCAGCATAGTTCGGATTATCGGTGGTATTGGTGAAGCGTTTTACATCGGTACCATCGAAGAAATAGACATCCGTCATCCCTCTGCCAGTGAAAACAAAACGCTGGGTTCCTGTTGCAGTGAGATAGGTCGTGCCCGATACATAATCGTCATTGGAAGTGATCCCAAACGCTATGATCGGTACAGCGCTATTGAATGGAACCCAGTCGAAAACATCGGTCGATGAGTTGTACTTGTAGAAATAGTTTTTATCGACCACCACAAGCTCACGGGTGCTGTCAGGGAGGATGTTTTCAAAGATTCCCATGACTCGAAGACCTGGCGCATACTCAAAGAAAGTCTGGATTGGCAATCCTGCCATCACAGCGCCAGTAAAATTGAGGACCGCCTCTCCTGTCACATAGTTAATGGTGCCAGGTGCAGCGCTTCCAGCTGTTGGAGTAAGAATCCCAGGAGTAACCGAATCGTTCCAGATCGCTGTGCCACCATCTACGTTGAATGTGACTGTGCCTGGGATAAGCATAGCATCAGGTTCTCCCGATCGAATAGAGGGCGTTTGAATACCCGTGTCGGCCAAAAGATCAACGATGATCGTCTGAGTGCCTGCACTGGTAGTCTGATCGAGGGTAACAGTAGAAATATCCCTCGAAAGACGGTTGCCAAATTGGAAAAAGCCAAGGCGCGATTGAAGCACCTGGCGATAGATATACGCGTTTCGCAAAGCTTCAAAAGCGTCTTTAGGATCGAGAAAGCTGACACCCTCTCTATCTAAGCCCGATCGGAACCCTGTGATTTCGTATATTTCCATTAGATAGCCCAAAATTGAATGCGATACTCATACACTCCACTCGGGGCATCCGATACACGAGCGCGAAAATTCAGACCGCTCACTTGGTCTGCACTTCCAAATCTAAATGGCAGCTGAGGCGTGGATGTGTTTCCTGGAAGTGTTTGAACACAGTAAGCCTGGCACACGCCACCAGCTGCCTTAAACGATCCGAACCCCATCGCATTTGAGCTATCATTCTTGAACATCCAAATGTTGCCATAGCACCCATCTGGAACGGCCACGATGTTTTGATAGGAACTTGTGATGTTCGCCGAGCCAGAGATGAAGCCAGCCACAGCCTGAAAGATGCCGTTTGAGTTTCGATAGAAACCAGCATTCCTACCGTTCACTTGCTTCACATAGAAAACACCATCAAAACCTGTAGCAATCGGGGCATCCGCAGGCGCTCCCGTCGCTGTATCGGCGTAGTTCATCATGTTAACGGCTCTATGATGGCCGTCTTCATCCGTTCCGATGTTCCAAAAGTGATCCTTGTTCATGTTGGTTTCGGTATAGCCAGTGTTTTGTTGGCCAGGGGCTGTGTTTGCCTTTACCGACTTTGCGCCGTCAGGCCATAACGAATTCCAAGGCATGTTACTTTCCCTTGCCTACTCGATTAGGCTTTACTCGTGGTTTTTTTGAATAACCCATCTTCTTTGAAGCTCTGCCAAGTGCGCCCGAAATATCTGCAGGTTTACGAGCAGGATGGTTATCCTCCATTCCGACTTTCTCATCGTAGTCCTCTAGGGATTTAGAGTATTTCTTTCCAGAAACCATTTTGCCTTTTGGAGCTTTCGCCTTAGAGGCCATTTTTTTAGCTGCTTTTTTCATTAGCATTTCCCTTTGCCCATTTTCTTCTTGGACATTTTCTTTTTTGCACCTTTTTTCGCTACATTCAAAGCGATCGCGACTGCCTGTTTGCGTGGGCGTCCACCTACTTTCATTTCAGTTTCGATGTTCTGACGGATGTCTTTCTTTGATTTTCCTGGGAGTAAAGGCATTTTATTTTCCTCTCTTATTCATTTTTTTGAGTGTCTCAGCAAGCCTAGCTCTCTGCCCGATCTTGCCCTTTTTCTTTGCTGCCGCTGCCAATTTCTTAGCAGGGATATCCTTTCCTTTCTTGACACCCAACTCTTTCCTTAGGGCGCCTGGTTTTTTTATCGCTCCAGCAATCCAATTGGCCATGTTTAAACCTCGGTAATGATCTTTGTTGTTTGATTTGGTTATGGGTCCTAGTCAAAAGCAATCGTCTCTGACGTTGGAACGTCCTCTCAATTCTCGCCAGTGACTGCTGGTCAAATCGGTAATCGGACGCGTAGTCCCTAGCAGCACCATAAGCGAGATAACGAAGCCAGTAGTCATAAGGCAGTTGAGGATCTCCTTCGTCGGAGAAAGTTGGGACGATTTTATATCCATAGATCTGAACCAAGTAGGCAGTGTTTGGGATCGTACGAAAGACCATTTGGTCCCCGTAGTAGAGCATTTCAGTCGGATAGCCAGGGATGAGTACTTCAGTGTTGTTGATGCCCCACTGTCCATAAAACTCCGCTGGATCTTGGAAAATCCAAAGCTGGTTCCATGAAATGGAGTTATCAGGGGGATCCAGAAGCGATATGAACGCCTCTTGAGATATGTTGGTAAACTGAGAGCTGGCGCCCACCTCGTTGAAGGTGTAGACGCCAGTTGTGTTGGACTCATCGATCGTAAAGGTGAGCGTCCCAAACTGCTCGAAAAGCTTCACGTCATCCGACATCGTCAGATTGATGAAATCATTCAAGTACCGAAACAATGTAGGGTCGTTTTGGTCGGGGTCGTTTTCATTGCGCCTGCTTAAGGCTAGACGCATGATCCTTATGCAATCGGAGACAAATTGAGCCATCGCTTAATCCGCGTAAACTGTTCGTAAAGAAAAGCGAGGTGTAACGCCAGCTTTCCGAGTTTCTTTGCTTCCATCGGGATTATCAAACCACTTCCAGAGAGGAACTCCCTTCTCTGCCAAATGCTGGATAATCACTCTGGGTAGGTCATAAGTCTTTCCTGAGACCAATTGATCCTTCAGTTTCGTTCTGTCGTAGTGGATCATATCGTTTGAAAGAAAGACTGGCAGTGGGTTCGAAGGTTGATCATTTCGGGTGAAAACCACTCTTTCATGAGGGTGTAGCTCAGTTGGAGGAACTTTGCATGGATAGCGGAGAATCTTGAGGCGTTTATTCATCTCACGCGCCCTGCGGTTGTATCTCATGTAATCAGTAAGAGTCACTAAAGGCATGTCTTCAACATCGACTTCCTCAGCAACGGGTGTGGTCATTTGGGCTGTTAAGGCAGTAGCTGCCTCTTCATCGCTTAATTTCTTTCTAGCCATTGTTGTTTTCTCCTGGTTCTCCATAAAAGAAGAACGTGTTTTCAATTAGATTCACCTTCCCACCTTCAGTGTATGGGGGAAAGTTGGACGAATCGATGTCTTGAAACGTGGTGGGGTTCTGCAATTTAAAAGTGTCATCTCCCAGCACAACGATCCGATATCGATTGTTGTTCAGTTGGTCTGCTCCGTGTTGCGGCACAGGCATCAAGCCGTTTAGATTGGTGATTCTGATGAAGTCAAAGGTGTGAAATCCGTGAGCCTCTGTCGTCGTAATGACACATGGATTGCTCAAGCTGATGCTGAGAATCTCTGCTCTATGCGGGATTTGACCTATTGCTTGACTGCTCATCTACCAATTTCCTACCAATACCTACCAATTTGGTAATTGAGAAGCCCCCTTTCGAGGGCTCCTCGAGTTCCTTCTCCCTCATTTGGGAGATGAACGTTTAGACGAGTAAATCGCCTAGGTCAACGAGTTGACCCCACTTGTAGACCTCAATGAGATAGACGTCTCCGTCAGATCCCATAACTGAGGAACCAGCAAGCAAGCTATAGGTCGCAGGATCATACTCAAACGGGTTAGGATGGTATGGATTCAGCGAGCTATAAGGCGCTACTTGAGGGTTGTTCAAAGTGATGACTCTTGTCTCGATATCGCAGCGTCCGCCCGATACCCAAGCTGGGAAGCTTGTAGAATCGATTGGCTCATCTGTGATGACATCTCGGAGAGAGAAAGTCGTCGAGCTAAGAATCGTGATCAAGAATCGGTTGTTGTTCAACGGATCCATGCCTCGAGCAGGAACTCCAGGACCTACGTTGCCCAAATCTGTGATTCGGACAATCTGATCGGTTTGGAATCCATGCGGCGCACTTGTGGTGACCACGCAAGGATCTGCTTGAGTAACGCCGCTGATCAAAGCACGGAACGCAGGCACTCCGCCTGGGGTATCCGCAACAGTGAAACCGTTAGCTGCCGCATTCAAAAAGTTGTATGCAGTAGCAACGCCGTTATCCACGATTACCTGTTGTTGGTAAGCGCGGGCCGCTGACGTCTGGCCTCTAAACCATGTCGACATCGGTATGTTCCCTGCAGTAGCTGCCCACTTGGTAAGGTTATTGAAAACCACCTTGTCAGGCTGCCAGCTGAAGCGGAAAGTATGAGCCGTACCAGCCGATATGAACTGATAGGCTTCGGTGCAAGTCTGCCCTAAAAATAGATCTGCCATAGTATCTCCTTAAGCTTACGCTTGTGTTGAAAGCAGTGTTACGATGTGGGAATCGTCCAAAATGGCTGCGTTGAACCAAGCTGTGAAGCCCATTGATTGGAACCTGTTGAGGTAATCGTTAAAGCCAAGAGGCTTCAGGATCATCTCAGTAGAAACCTCATCGATGCCTACATATCCATACGCATTTGCAGCGATGAAAGTGTTGTAGAACACAGGTGGGTTCGCGTCAGTGACTGTAACGAGGGTAGAAGTAACCCAGCGCGCTTCGTCTGTGGCGCCAAATTCGGCCTGAAGTACAGGGTCTTGGCTTCCATATTGGGAAGTAGGCACAAACGCATCTAAAGCACGAATATCGGGCTTCATTTTGACGTGTGCTGTAACCCAGTATGCGGGTTCCACAGGACCTGTTCCAAAACGCGAAGTTCCTTCGATGGTCGGTGCCATTTTTTCGGAATCGTTTTGGTCTAAGTAGGTTATGGCGCGCTGAACGTCGATCATCGTTAAATTCGTAATCGCGTTACCGTTAGTCCCGTTTAGGCAAGAAATTTGGGGGACAGAACTTGCAAAAACATCGCGCGTAACTTTATCGAGCATGGTGTGCATGCTTTGAGAAAGGTTATCGGCGGTCTCGTTTGCAGTGTCATCTTCGACAACCAGGATCACTTTTCTAGAAAGCAGGACGACTTGTCCGAATTCCTGGATAGTGACGTTGATGTCGAATTTGTTTACTTGAACAGGTGCGGGATCCGCATCCTGAGACAGAACAACAGGATCAGATGGCAGGTTCTCCTGACGTCTGAACGCCATTGTGTCGGTGTTCTTTTGTGGCAGCGTAAATGCTCGTCCAAAGAGGTTGTGAACGCAGCGTGGCTTACTTCTTTGCAGAAGGGCTCGCTGTGCCCAACGGTCACTCATTGAACCGTAGTTCGAGGTTGTTGTGACTGACATGAGGTAGTCTCCATTGCGACCTACCTACGCTTACGCTGCGACTGCCTCCACGCGTTGAACTCCTTGTCGTCCATAGCCATGACATCTGCGTTTTGATTGATTCCATGAGCCTTGGGGAGAGCAGCAGGGTTACCTGGTGCATCCTTTTTGACTAGTGGAGCTGGTCTCAGCGCAGCTTTTTGCTTTGGTGTTAAAGCATCCATCAGGGTCCATGCCTCTTCATATCTGTTCGGCGCGTCTTCAATCGCACGGGCGAGGTGCGGTCTCTGTTTTAAAAATTCCGATAGTTTGTCGTTTATGTCGTTCGCCTTCTCAGGGTTTTGAGCGATCCAAGTCGTCTCTAAAACCTTTTGAACGGCTCGACGTTCTACATTTACTAGTTCTTTTCTCGACACAGGCGCTTGATCTTCCTCAGGCTCCTCAGCTGGCTGTTGCGCCTGCATTTGGCGCATCTGCTGCTCTTTGAACCATTGGAGTTCCCTCTCAGACTCTTGTCTCTTTCGTCGCTCTTTTTGAAGCGCTGAAAGTGGGACATGCTCCTCTTGTGGAGGTGCCGCTTGAGTTTCCGCGTGCTGCTCTTGAGCTTGTGGCTCAGGGGCGACATCTGGAATTTCACGCTCTATGTTTTCTGCAGGAACGGTCTCTGCACTCATTTTGTTTGCCCGTTGTTGGCGTAGAACACCCTTCTACGATGAGGTGAGGATATAGCCCCTCACTTTGGCATGGCGCCCTTTGCTTGTAGGTAGGCGACACCTGTCTTATTGAATTCTGGGGGTTGTTTTTGCCCATTTACCTTTGGAGGTACAGTCCATAACCACTCGCAGATCCCACGTCGATTGCACACCCAGAAGACAATCGTATTCGTAATGAACCCTGGTAGCTTCTTATCCACTGAGATCTTCATTCGGGAATCTTGCCCGTCGAATTTCTCATGGAACAGAATGAAATATGGCTCCGTCCTTTTCTGATTCTGCATGACGATGGTATCGACTGCCTTGTTGAGATAGGATTTGAGCAACTCCTTCTCATCAATGAATGCTGGATCAACCAACAATCCTGGCGTCTCAATGATCGCATGCACCGACATGATTACATCCCGCTAACGCCGCGAAGAGAATCAACTTTCTTCTGTGCTTGCTGAAGCAGGCCATTAGCCTTCTTCTGATCGGCATTCATGCCAGGTCCGCACTCAGGCTTTACTCTGCGAGCAGCTGACATGGTTCCGTCTTTGTAAGCGCACATGCCTTTAGCGTTGTCCATAAACTTTCCACCGCCAGACATTTTACCCTTATCGTATCCCATGATTTAGCCTCCTTTGGCTCTTACTTCACACGCTATCATGTAAAGTATTTAATAACATATAAATTTTCATTGAGGATTTAAACCGAACAATTGCGCTTCCATCTCAGCGGACTGAGCGGACTTCAACTGTTCTACCGATCCCTCAGTGTCGGTATTCAATCGGTCTGCTTGTGCTTCCACTTGTTGTTTCTGCATTTCGCGACCCATCGCTTCTCGTTGCTCAAGTTCATTGACGAATTGGAGTACTTGGATGATTCGATCGTCATTCATCTTGGCTATTTCAGTGATTGTCTTAGCTCGGTCCAGTGCTGCTTGCGCAATGTTTTGTTGAGCTTCGGACTCTCTCTCGTCTTTGAGTGCAAGGTCTGATACAACTCTTGCGCGTCGCTCTTGAGCGAGAGCAGTTTTTTCTTCTTTGCTTGCTTGGAGCAACTCCAGCTCTGCTCCCTGTATTTGGGCAGCTGTTCGTTGTACTTCTTGCTGTGCAGCCTGCTGTTTTTCGATAGCCTCTTCCAGATCGGACAGACCTGCCATTTGGAGCGCTCGGACAATTTCATCTTGAGGGACGTCAACGATACCATCCCGTTTGAGGTTGACGATTTCATAGTAGTAGGCATCTCTTTGTGATTGAGAGCGAACGCCTTCTTTGATCACGGCATCATACTGCTCGAACTCACGGGAATAGAATTGTTCGGTTGGATCTTCGCCGAGGATCCGCTTTACTTTGCCAGGGGGCATGTTCAGCTGGATTACTTTGCCGACGATGGCCCCAAGGATCTTTTGACTCTGCTCTATGTTGTCGAACACCTTTCGATTGGATCTAAGACCCTGAGCAATTCGCACTTGAGCTAGACGACCGCTAACTTGAGTGTTCCCCTTTTCATCGATACCAAGCACGGATTCATTGACGTTTGCCAAGGTGAGAGACAACTGGTCGATGATAGCTTGGTACTCGATGAGGGCAGGATTTGCTCCACCACCACGCAGTTCCTGGACTGAATCCATTCCCGCTGGGGCATTTTCTGGATCGATGCCGATGAGCTTGTTTTGACCCGATTGCTGCAAGTCCTGAGGATCTGCAACGGATCCGATCATGTACTTGTATCCAGTCGATATGTCGGAATCCATCATGTCCACGATCTTCATGTGGCGCTTGTTGAAGTTCCGCTGGTTCGAGTATTGAGTAGCCGATATCCCTTGCACACGCTGAGAAGGCATCCAGATCGATGGTTCCATGTAGCAGATGGTAGGCACGAAGGGATAAGTCTCTACGATTCCAGTGCGATCCTCTCCGTTGTACACCTCTTGGCCGTTGAGCATGATGTGCAGCTCAATATAGGGGCGCTCTACGTCTCTGATTTGCAACACGGGTGGTAAGTTTTCAGTGCCTTCTCCTGCAGCCTCGAACTCGGCGCGCAGATCTGCTACACGCTTCAACCCAACCTTGAGAGTGCTAAGTTCTTCTTCATCTAGGTGAGAGATATCTCGGTAATAGGAATTGTCATCGTCGACCAGGAACTTTCTTGTGCGTGTAGTGCGACGATAGTATTGGTCATAGGCCATCAAGTTTCGGTTGCGGCTCAAAGTGGTAAAGTTCGGATGGTAAGAGAGGAATTTATCGTCGCGGAATCCATTTTGAATGCTATCGATCTCTTTAGGATCGACGAAAGGAAGAAGCTGCTTGATCACGTTTCGATCCAAGAGATCTCGCATGATGGCAAACGCGCAGTCACTTAAATCTAGGCGCTCAAATGTGGGATCAAGATAGAATTGGTTGTAGCAGCGCTTGAAGAAAGTCGGATCGCCATTCACAAAGTCCTTGGAATAGTCCATCATGACGCCAGTCAGAGACATCCCCGACTTAAACATCTCATCGCATGAGTCTAGAAAGGTTGAATAGCCTCCGCCCTTATCCCAGACATAGTAAGAAAGCTTCGTCATTTGGTCGGCTGTCTTCTGATCTGATCCTTCAACAGGCGAGAAGACGATGGAATTGAGATTGTCTCTCAAATAACCCGAGAAGAACTCAATCGGGCGTCGCATAATGTTCAATTCGAGCGGCTCGCGCCCTTCTTTATCGAGTTGAAGACGCTCTTTAGCGCTCCAGGTGTAACCGGATGCTGCCAGCGTGTAGACTTGTGCGTTTGATACGAAGGGCGACCAGTAATCGTGGGCGTAGCGATAATTCTCTTGAAACTCTGACCAGATCTCAGCTCTTGTTTGCATCTATGCCCTGTTAAATTGAGGGTTTCGGTACCTTTCTACCCACAAAGTCGTGCCTGTTATGCTTTGGTGGCAATACCGCTTCGCTTTATGCCCTGGTCGACGACAAGGCTCCACGTCTGGATTTAGAGTGCAGGCGATTCCTCACACCAACAGAGAGCCGAGGTCATCGTTTCCCTGTTAGTTTTCAAGATATACTTTATATTTTATTATTCACCACTATTTTTTTGAATACTTAGGATATCCATAATCTCTGGGTTGAGTAACAACTTTTAGTTGTTCACACCAACCGCAGATATCTTCATGGTAAGTAGATAGAGTACATCGATTGGAATAGCCTCGATGCTCGGCACATTCGCAGCAAATCCATGCTGGGTAATCATCATGGGTCATTTCTGGGCGCATTTGCGAACTCATATTCTATTCCTTCGGTTATCAACCACAGCTTTGTGTTTTTCTAGGGCACCTTTCATTGAGCTGACCGTCTCCACATGACTTACAGCTTGCATGGCATATATAAAGGCGTCGGCATAGTGAGACGAAGAGTCATGGAAGGGCTCGTCCATATATTTTCCATACTGCTCCGACCACTTTTTGCGGTACTTACGAAGCTGATCGAGGAGCGGCTTAGTCTTGTTGATGTTGAAGACGCATCGATCGGTTTTAATTTTGGCATTCGCGATGTTTGCGTTCTTGTCGGTCCGAGGTAGAACGAAACAATTCGTTTGAGTGTGAGACATCTGTCTGTCAAATTCTCGCTTGTATGTGTTCTCAACAACGATCCCATCTTTGTGCTGCGCATCATGAGGCAGAAAAATTGTTCGATAGAGGTATTTCTTGTCCTGTAGGAGGAATCTGGCATAGAACTCGACGCCCTTATTGTTGTCTTCGTAATAGTCGATGATGCGGATCTCTCCGTGAGTGACTTGGAAAAAGACCATGACGGTCATGTCGGTAGCCCCGATATCCATAGCCACATAGACAGGCATCAATGGATCGTAGAGCGTTGTGCTGAGGACTCGGTTATCGTTGAATGCGCGCTCAATATGCTGTTGGAAATAATAGGCATCGGAGCTGGATAGGAATGCTTCAGAAATAATGGAAGGGAACTCTTGCTTGATCTTCTCCCCCATGATGGATTTCATGTGGGCATACCAATAGCGCTGCTCTTGATCGATCTTTACCCCCGTCTCGCGCTCTACTTTGTTAAAATAGTCGGTAAGATCAACCCCATAGGTGACTGTTTGGCTCATCCGATACGTTGGCTCATCCATCCAGGGAAAGAAATGAAGGTAGTAGTCGAGTGGATTTAGATTTTCATTGCCACGTTCATTCGCACCGTAGACCATCTCTGCGAAGAATCCCTCATTTCCTTCACCTGTAGATTCGATGATGCAGCGGGAATTAGCCGAAAGAGTGTTTAGAGTTCCAGTGACAACTTCTTCAGCTTTAAGCGGATTTCGAGCGCATGTT
>Ga0172363_10001430_pt1 | contig 19210 bp, 16 predicted proteins | sample LakKivs2_kivu2a2_FD_114541 | JGI IMG/M metagenome (GOLD analysis project Ga0172363, IMG submission 114541) | Sediment microbial communities from Lake Kivu, Rwanda - Sediment s2_kivu2a2 | ecosystem: Environmental > Aquatic > Freshwater > Lake > Sediment | place: Rwanda: Western Province, Lake... | reverse complement strand
AGTTGATTACTGTTAAGATTAAAACGAGCAAGTGCCCCCACCATGTAAGATTCCCTGTGATGCTTAGTATATTTTGCTGTTGACTGAGGGACAACATATTCATTTGTTATCTTGTGATAGTTCTTGTAATCCTTATATTTCCCTGTATCAGTTGAGTTAAGAACCCCATCATAAAATGCGTATTCTTTATCACTACTCAGTGCAATGTATTCTGTTTTTCTAGTGAAATTAGGAAGTTTATCAGCAACACTCTGAATCACTTTTGCAAGATCATTTGTTACATCTGCACTTTCTTCTAATCGTTTGCGTAACTCTAAGAGTTGTTTTTCAGTTGGTATAGCAGAAAAACCACCAACTATTAACCGTATTGGATGTATTGTTCGTCCACATATAAGATCAGACATCTCATTTGCTAGACGATGAAGTTTAACAATTTTTAATACACTATCAGTATGTTTTGATCCAATCAAAGGAAACACGCTACCAACACCCAAGAGATCAGGGGCAACAAGATACCCTATATGCAGAATATGACTCTGCATGTTTTCCCCATGAATCGCAAGTCTACGCAGAAGCGCGGTTTGCTCAGTGATTTTAACACCAAGTGCATCCTCAGTTGCCTTCAAAGATGCTAGTGAATGACCAATTGAGCAAATACCACAAATCCTCGAGGTGATTGGTCTAAGCTCGTTGTATTGCTGTCCACGTAGCATAGCCTCAAAGAAACGTGGTGCCTCAACAACACTCCATTGTAGTTTCTCGATTTTCCCGTTTTTAACATCTAGCTCAATATTCCCATGACCCTCAACACGAGTCAGATGCTCCACATGAATAGAAAAATTATTACTCATCGACCTGACACTCCTCCTTACCATAATTATACATTGTACATCGCCGTCGTATATCCTCATACGACAGATTATAACGCTCAAGTACTTGCCAAACACATTCTGTCTCAGCTTTTTTTATCAAACCACGACAACCATCACATGGGCTACCATTAGTTGGACAAATTGCTCCGCATCCAGCACGAGTGATAGGACCAAGACAATAATTACCTAGTTCAAACTGACAGATGTTCTCATTTTTTTTACATTCAACACACACAGGATACCTTGGTATATCTGGTTTTTTACCAAGAGCAAGAGATGTTATCACATGTTTGAACTCATCACGATCAATAGGACAACCATGAATATAATAATCAACTGGAACAATCTCATTTAAAGCCTTAGTTTTAAACACATCAAACAATTTATTACCATGAACTGGAACATCCCCATAGACTGTTCTAACTACCTCATCATGCATCCATTGATTACGTAGCTTGTTAACACCACCAATACATGCACAGGCACCTAGGGCAACAAGAATCTTTGCTTTACTGCGGATATCACGCAACCTTTGTTCATCCATCGGTCGCATAATTGAGCCTTCAACAATTGCTATATCATAACTATCAGAATGCTCTTTCATCACCTCACGGAAAGAAACAATATCAACTATTTGCAAGAGATCAAGGATTTCTTCTTCCAGGTTAGCTATCTGCAGTTCACATCCCTCACAATCAGCAAAATCAAATACAGCTACACGTGGTTTCTGCTTCATTCAAACGCCTCCGGAAGATTCTTAATCTGATTATAATTAAAAACAGGCCCTTCCTTGCAAACATAGACACCATTAATCTGACAATGACCACATTTACCAACACCGCATTTCATACGTCGCTCAAGAGAAACAAAAATGTTATCATCTGGTATACCCATTATTTGTAAAGATTTTATAACAAATTTATACATCACAGGCGGACCGACTACAACCGCGATTGTATTCTTTGAATCCAGCTTATCAACTCTTATTTTTGGGAAAAGAGTTGTTATTAAACCTATAGAATCACTCCAACATTCACCTTGCTCACATCTATCAACAGTTAACTCACATGTGGTATCCTGACATTTTTTCCAGTCTTGAATTTCATTTAAGAAAAGTATTTCCTTCGGACGCTTTGCCCCATAAAGTATTATAACATTTTTGAATTTCTTCCGATTCTTTTTATCAAGAACATATTTTATAAGTGATCTCATAGGATACATCCCTATCCCACCAGATGTAAGAAGTAAATGTTTTCCCTCCATTGCCTTGATATCAAAACCATTACCAAGTGGTCCACGTACACCGATTTTATCCCCAACATTCATCTCATGTAATTTTGAAGTAACATTACCAACTTTTCTCACAGCCATTTCAAAAGTGGGTGAGTCACTTGGTGGGGAAGCTAGTCCAAATGGTGCTTCACCAACACCAAAAATTGATATTTCCACAAACTGACCTGGCATACCACCTAGTGGTTTTTTATCATCAAGCTCTATCTCAAAAAGTTTCTCAGCATCTGTTAGTTTTTCTATTCTTTTAATTGTTGCTTTCCTTGGAACATGAATGGTATTTGTTTCAGCAACCTTAGTTTCTTGTTTAATAAAAAACCGAGTGGTATCATTTGATTTTGGATGATGAGCCAGACTATTCATAACATCACATGGGTCAGCGATATCAGGCAGACAAGCAATACCGCATCGTCCACAGCCAACACATGCTGTAAAACCGTATCTTGCTGGTAGATAGTTTCCTTTTCTGAAATATCTGTGTCTGTACCTGTCTTTTATTTCCTCTCTGAACACTTCTCCGCTGCCTACTCTTGTGAACTCACGAAGCATACACCCATCCCATGTGCGTGTCCTAGTACCATTTTTAAGATTAAGAGAAACAGTATCTTTTACGTCATAGCAATAACAAGTTGGGCAAACCATAGTACATGAGCTGCATTCAACACATTTATCAGAGCGTTCCTCCCATATACCACTATCATAATTTGCGACAAGAACCGAGGGCCATTCTTCTTTTGGTAGTATCACTTTTTTCTTGTACTTGTTTAGAATTTTTTTACGAGCTGCATCAATTTTTTTGATATCATTTTCTTTTGCATCAGATGTTTTAGCATATTTTTCTAATAGTTGTTTTCCTTTTTCTGAACCAATAGTGATTGTATATTTATCCTCAATTTTTGTAAGCAGTAGATCAAAACCTTTGTCTGTCGTGTTTGTTTTCATGCTTGCGGCAAATGATCGATCTGAAACATTTTGTATATCACATGCAATAAGTATTGTGTTTTCTCGTCTTTTCTTATAAAAATCATCTTTCTGAGAGTCCAGGTAAACCTTATCCATTTGCTCTAAAGCTATTATATCATATGGGTGAATACCCAGGATTATCCTTGGTTTAGCCTCATCTTCTGGTTTTACCTCAAACTGTTTCTCAAGGTTGAATTGCATTAATGTTTCATACTGTGGTAGGAAATATTTTTTCGGTGGAAGAATTGTTACATCATGATCCAGACGAAGCTCTTTTGCATCTTCAAGTGTATCAAAAACAAATCGTTCACCTTTTGATTTAACACCGATTATTTCATATTTTTTTTCTTTGATAAGGTTGCTAATAAAAGAGTCTAAATCTTTTTTTGTAATTATTTTTACGGTTTTAGCTCCACCCATAAATCATCACCAGATTAAGCCTTATTATTCTTTTGTCACGGACGGTATCTAATATGTGTATAATAGCTTTCCGAGTTAAGAAAAAAGAAATATAAAATATGTTAAATAGAATTTTTTATTTTACCACAAATCATCTCATGTGTTTTCCAACAAATTCATCAACCTCAGGTATGCCACCTTGTAGTATGATGTAACCATTATGTGGTTCTCGTTCTGTTATCTCCCCAGCAATTGGTGTTAGCATTATTTTTTTTACTTCATCGGGATTACTTGTATGACCAAGTGCCCAGCATAGTTTCATATAGGCAACCTCAGGTAGCATGTTTTCAGCTGGTATTACACCTATTTTTAATAGATCACGTCCTGTATCATAAACATACATCTGAACATAACCCCATAGTGTTTGAACAGTCATATAGACTGCGATTCCTTCCTCGATTGCCCGCCTCAGGGGCTCATACAGGGGTTTATTTACATGACCTAGTCCAGTACCAGCTATTATTATACCCTTATATTTATGATCAATAAGGGATTCTATCATATCTGGCATCATGTTTGGGTAGTAGTAAACAATTGCTACTTTTTCTTCAAAAGCAGTGTCTATTACAACGTCTCTGTCTTTTCTTCTTTTGTTGTAGTCTTTTCTGAAATATTTGAACTCTGTTGGGCTAACAATCCCAAGTGGGATATCACTAATTGTTCGAAATGTGCTTCTGTAACTACTATGCATTTTCCTAACACGTGTGCCCCTATGTAGCAGGTTATATTGGTCACTTGTTGGTCCAAACATGCAAACCATAACTTCTGCTATATCACAGTAAGCAGCTGCTCTTGTAGAGTTAATCAGGTTAAGTGCTGCGTCACTTGATGGTCTATCAGATGATCTCTGTGAGCCAACAAGTATTATAGGCACTGGTGGTTTTTGAACCATAAACGAGAGTATCGCACCAGTATGATGCATAGTATCAGTACCATGACCAATCATGATACCATTAACACCGCTTTCTATTTCTTTTCCTATGGCTTTGGCGGTTGTGATGTACTGCTTTGGCCCCATGTTCTCACTGAAAATACCATAAAGTTTCTCGGTTTTTAGATTACAAATATCAGCAAGCTCAGGCACAGCACCATACAATTCACCAGGTGAAAAAGCTGGGATCACAGCACCAGTTCTATAATCAAGTCTTGATGCTATAGTACCACCTGTTCCAAAAAGTGTGACATTAGGTTTTTCTGAGTTTTTAGGAAACTCTGATTCTGGGATTTTATAATGACCTTGCTTGTAACCTACTTCTTTCACTTTTTTTATTGAATCAATTTTTATACCAACATTATAACCATTATGAAGTTTTAACACAATATGTTGATCATCCTCAGTCTCTGCTCTTGGTAGGATAACACCTTTGAATGTTCCCCTAGATGAATCAAGTACTATATCACTCCAGACTTTTACACCCAATTCTATGAGTTTGTTTTTTGCAGCCCCGCGGTATCCCTTGTAAAGGTCTTCTTCAACCATAATAATCACTTTAATAACATTTTTTATTAGGATTAGTAAAAAGGGAATAAGAAAAGGACTATAATAATTATATATGTAATATAATAGTAAAAAGGGGTAATCGCAATATTTAGATAATAGATGAAGTATCTGCCCCTCGCAACAATGACCAAAAAAATTATCACAGATGAAAAATACTACCAAAACCTTGGTTTAAAATGCGGTTTAGAAATACATCAGCAGCTGTTGACAGAAAAAAAACTATTCTGCAGATGCAACGCAGTACTACACAGAGATCCACCCACCTCAAAAATACTAAGACATATGAGACCAACACTATCAGAGCTAGGTGAATATGATGGCACAGCATTAATGGAGTTTAAAACCAAAAAAAATGTTATTTACCAGCTTTATAATGACACGGTCTGCACCTATGAAATGGATGACACACCACCATTTAAGCTTAATCAGCAGGCTTTAGACATCTCCCTTGAAATCGCACTTTTACTAAACTGCAGTATCGTAGATGAGATCCACATCAGCAGAAAACAATACCTGGATGGTAGCATACCAACAGGTTTTCAGAGAACCGGGATTATTGGAATAGAAGGCTGGGTTCCATATAGAGATAGGAAAATAGGAATCATACAACTAGGTTTAGAAGAAGATGCATGCAGAGAAGTAAGTGACATAGGTCATAACATTGTTTTTAAAACAGACAGACTAAGCATACCCCTTGTTGAGGTTGTAACACACCCTGATATACAAACACCAAATGAGGCAGGTGAGGTTGCAAACCTGCTTGGAAGATTACTAAGATCAACCGGGAAAGTAAGAAGAGGACTAGGAAGTGTACGCCAAGATGTAAATGTGAGTATAACTGGTGGCACAAGAATTGAGCTGAAAGGAATTTGTAAACTACAATACATAAAAAAAGCAGTTGCAACTGAGGCGGAAAGACAAAAAGCTCTGCTTGATATCCGTGATGAACTAAGAGTTCGTGGTATTACAGAAAAAACTTTTAACAGTGAATACCAGGATGTCACATCAATATTTACTAACTCAAAATCAAAGATTTTTAAAGAAAATCTGAAAAATAATGGTAAAATCTATGCAATAGTTCTACGTGGTTTTGCAGGGATACTTGACATAGATACACAGCCTGGTAGAACCTTTGCTGATGAAATCGCAGGCCGTGTCAGAGTCATCGCATGCCTGGATATCATGCCAAATATTGTTCATAGTAATAATTTCGAAAAATATGATATGAGTTCGAAAGAAATAGATAAACTAAAAAAAGAATTTAACGTAAAACTAACCGATGAGATAGTACTTGTTTGGGGTAATGAAACAGATGTTAAAACTGCTGTAAAAGAAATAAAAATACGAGCAGTCGAAGCAACCATAGGAGTACCATCAGAAACAAGACAAGTCTTTTCAGATGGCACAAATGATTTCGAAAGAATCCTACCAGGACCTGACAGGATGTACCCAGACACAGACACACCCCCGACACCAATACATGAAAACAAACTAGAAAAAATAAAAACCGGCCTACCAGAACAAATATGGGAAACTGAGAAAAGATTAAAAAAACTTGAACTACCAGATAGTATAGTCAGATCACTTAGCATATCCAAAAACCTGAAACTATTTGATAAAATAATAGAAAAACTTGATGTAGACCCAACAATAGTTGCTACAACTTTTGAAGAAAAAATGAAACATTTAAAAAGAAAAGGAAAAAAAGTTGCTCAAATATCAGATGAAAACCTTTACCAGTTATTTAAGATACTCAGTGAGAAAAAAATCAGCAAAGAAGCAATACCACAAATTCTAGAGTTTTTGGCAGATAACCCGGATAAAACCGCAGATAACGCGGTATCAGAGTTAAACATAAAACCTATGTCTCCTCAAGAGTTAAAAAAACTTGTTGACAGTTTATCAAATCAATATTTTAATTCTAAAGAAAAACAGCCTTCATTGGACATGATAATGGGTGAGGTTATGAAAACCACAAGAAACAGGATAGATGGTAAACTAGTGAAACAAGCAGTACAAAACAAAATCATGGAATCAAATAAAAAATAAGTTCAAATGTTTTTAACAATGGAAATAGAACTTATAATCCAGATCCGTTATCTTACCAGTGTACTTGTTCCATTCATTTATTTTCTTTTCAATAAAAAGATCAATCGCATCTTTACCAATGCTTTCTACAAGAATCTTGTCTTTTTGCAGCTCCGTTAATGATTCCATCAGGTTTGTTGGAAGTTGTTTGATTTTATATTTTTTAATCTCCTCATCAGTCATCTGATAAATATTCCTTGAAACAGGATCGTAACTAATTTTTTTCTTAACTCCATCAAGACCAGCGTAAATCAATGATGCGAAAAACAGATAAGGGTTTGCTGCTGGATCAGCGTTTCTAACCTCTATGTCAACATTGCTTTTTGCAGGAATCCTAATAAGACTACTCCTGTTGAATCTATCCCAAGCAATATATATTGGTGCCTCAAAATGCGGAATCAACCGTTTATATGAGTTAAGAGTAGGGTTTGCAAAAGCAGCGATTCCACGCGAGTGATCAAGGATACCACCAATGAAATACAATGCAGTCTTGCTTAAACGATACATGTTTTTTTCATCAAGAAACATGTTTTTGCCTTTGTTATAAAGAAGTATATGCGCATGCATACCACTACCTGCTTCTTCTGATAGTGGTTTTGGCATAAATGTAACATTAATATCATATTTTTGTGCTATTTCCCGTGCGACAAACTTGAAATAACTGCAGAAATCAGCGGCATGAAGTGCCTCTAGGCTTTTTACTTCTACCTCATGTTGAAATTTACCTTTCTCATGATGATGATATTTAACTTGATAACCACTTTCCATTAAAACATTAGAAAGTTCTTTACGATAATTTTTTAAATCATCGATAGGTGGTGGCGAAAAATAGGTTGCACCTTGTTTAAAACCATCTTCGTCTTCTGCAGATTTTTTGAAACAGCTGAACTCCATTTCTGGTGAGATCATTACCTTGTCATAACCATTTTTTTTAGCGTGTTCTATTGCTTTTATAAGGATGTTTCTTGGTCCTGCCCTGTAAGAGTTATGTTCCGTATCATATAGATTGGCTCTGATAATTGCTTCATCTTGTTCATATGGTATTGGTCTAAATGTTTCTGGGTCAGGTAGAGCAATCATATCTGATTTTTCTACCCTGCGAAAACCTACTGATGAACCATCAAAATTTACTCCCTTAGATAGCATGTCATCTGCTAAAAACTGATTAGCAGGTATATGAACAACCCTTGTTCCTCCTAGTAAATCAGTGAAATGAACTTGTACCCATTTAATGTGTTTTTCATCTATTATTTTTTTAATATTTGCTTTTGACATATAAAGAGGGGAAAATAAGATGTTTTTTATAAATATTTTGATATAGGATTATTTAATAAAAAAATTATTTTTTCTTATGTTTTTTAGGTTTTAAAATATCTCCTATTGCCTTCCCACCATGTAACCAGGCTTCTGAAATATCTCTGTGTCTTTCAATATCTCTTTCCATTTGTTTTGACTGGATTTTACCTTTTTTATTGTTTTTAACCATTTTATCACTTCCAATTTTTATAATAATTTATTCTGATTAGGTTTTAATATTTATTGGCCCTATTTTCTTTAAATCGTTTACAAAATCTGTTACGACTTGTGCAAATTTCTGACCCTCAGAAGCAGACACATACTCAAAACGTACTCTTTGTGGTTCAACTCCCATATCATCAAGGAATTTTTTTAAAAGCTTTATCCTCCGATTAGTTTTGTAATTACCAGACTGATAATGACAATCACCTGGGTGGCATCCTGCAACAAGTACTCCATCAGCACCTTTCTTCAAGGCTTCAAGTATAAAAACAGGGTCTACCCGACCTGAGCACATAACGCGTATGCTTTTGATGTTAGGTGGGTATTTTATCCTACTTGTTCCAGCTAGATCAGCGCCAGCATATGAGCACCAGTTACATAGAAAACCTATGATATTTGGTTCAAATTCTTTCCCCATAATTATTTTTCACCTTAACATTGAAGTTTTTTTAATTATTATCAATTTCTTTTATTGTCATTTTAACTGCTTTTGGAACAGCTTTTTGTATCTCTTTACTTAATTTTTCATTAAACTCACATGGGATGTTTTTCATCATAACACCAATTATGATGATTTCTTTTGGTATTCTTTTTTCACCCATTTTTTTTGCCATCTCAATTGCCTGAACTAGGGATACATCATGTGGGTTGCATGAATGCAATGTGTTAAAATCAGACAAAGGTATTCTTCTAACAGCTCCATGTTCACCATGCTCTGATTTAACTGCATCAACTATTATTGCTTTGTCATAACCAATGATTAAATCAAGAAGATTCATACCACCAGTGATTGCATCATCAACTGTGACATCAGGATTGTTGATTTGTTTTTTAACCTCATTCACAACATGTATCCCAACACCATCATCACCAAGTATCTGATTCCCAACTCCAAGTATTATTGTTCTCATTATTTTCCTCTAAATGTTTTGTTTAAGTGTTTTGTAAAGCTTTCTATTAGAGTCATATATTTTTATTTCAAGTGGCATACCACCCGGTAGTGTGTGTGTGGCACAAGCAAAACATGGGTCATATGCTCTAAAAGCCATTTCAACCATGTTCAAAACTGTATCATCAACTTTACCTTTTTTTATAACACCTTTTGCTGCATCACGAACACTCATGTTTATTGCACCAGCATTATTTGTTGTTGCAACAACAAGGTTAGCCTTTTCAACAAGACCATCCTTAGTCAGTTTATAATGATGAATAAGTGTTCCACGGGCAGCCTCAGTAACACCAACACCTTCGCCTGGTTCACCAACAGGGTTCCTAATTTTTTGTGAGGTGATCTCAGGGTCTTTAACAAGCTCCATAGCCCGCTCAGTTGCATAAAGAAGTTCTATGAGCCGGGCCCAGTGGAAAGCAAGAGTGCTATTGACCGGTTTACCACCAAGTGTCTCAAAGAATCGTTTGTATTCCTTGCCAGCAAGAGGTGTTGCCATACCCTGAGCAGCATTAAGCCGTCCAAGAGGACCAACACGATAGATACCACTGTCTTTCCCATCATTAAAACCTTTCCAACCGATTGCTTTCAGATAAGTGAATTTTATATAAGTCCATTCCTCAACATGCTCAGAGATATGTTTATAGTAGTCTTTTCCATCAAATTTGTCATATTCATTTCCCTTCTGATCTGTTACCCTGATTTTTCCATCATAAAAATTAACCTTGTTGTTTTTATCAACAAGACCCATGTTATATGTTTTAAGCTGATACGGGTCACTAAGAATTAAGTCAACATATTTTTTGTTTTTAAGGACTATATCATCAAAAAGTTTCAATGAAAACTTTGCAAACTCCACACAGGATTTTGCCATTTTCTCAATTTCTTTTACCTCATCTTTGTTAAGCCCTTTTGATACCCCTCCAGGTAGACCACACACAGGATGTGTTGCTTTACCACCAAGTATTGCTGTTATCTTCTGACCATATGCCCTGTGTTTTATTACTTCTTTACCAACCTCAACACCTGCTTTTTCTATTACACCAATCACATTTCTTTTAGAGGCTGGTGCATCTGGTCCTACAACAAAATCAGGCCCACCAAGATAATAAAAATGCAAAATGTGATCATAAATAAAGTAACCCATGTACATAAGCTCACGAAGTTTTTTAGCAGCAACTGGTGGTTCAACATGAAACGCTGCATCGAGTGCTTTGGTTGCAGCAAAATGATGAGCAACAGGACACACCCCGCAGATACGTGATGTGATTTGGGGCATATCCTCAGCACGCCTGCCTTGACAGAATCGTTCAAAACCTCGCAGCTCAGGTATCTGAAGATAAGCATTTTCCACATCACCCTTGCCATCAAGGAAGATACTTATTTTACCATGACCCTCAAGCCTAGTAATTGGATCAATAGTAATAGTCTTCATTTTTTAATCACTCTCTTATTTATCAGAGCACTTGGTAAACCATATTTGTAAAAAGTACCAACCGGGTCAACGATTTGATCAATGAGTTTCTGGATTTCCTCATCGCTCATCTTCTCCTCACCCTCTATACCAAGTATACTTGCAAGAGAAGAAATCATCTTGGCACCCTGATCAACACTATTTGGTGTTGGTCCACCACAACCAGTACAGGGCATATTGGCATCCAGGCATCTTGCATCACATCCGCCACGTGTCGCAGGACCAAGACAAATTATTCCTTGTTCAAGTAAGCATTTATCCTCTATTTTTTCAACCTCATAAACTCTTTTTATCTGTTTTATTTTCTTCTCAGACTTTTCAAAACGACACTCATCGCAAACAGATTTCAATGAACCAATAACAGATCCTTTTGGTGGTAGTTTATTTTCAACAATTGCACTAACCGCGGTCATAATCTGATCAGGTGTTGGAGGACAACCTGGTAAATAATAATCTACATCAACTGTTTGATCAAGTGTTTTTACTGTATCATAAAACTCAGGAAGAGCAAGAGTGCCTTCTTTTACTTTAACACTTGTTTTTGGAACAATTTTTTTAGGGTTATCAGTCGAAGGATTATCTAGATATGCGACTTTGAAAACCTCATCCCGGTTAGCAACATTTGCAAGACCAGGGATCCCACCACTTACTGCGCATGCACCAAATGCTACCAAGAATTTTGATTTTTTCCTGAGAAGCTTTGCAATATGCTCTTGCTCCTCTGTCCTAATAGCACCATTAAAAAAACAAACATCAATACTATTGTCTTTCATTGCTTCAACATCTTTATATTTGAAATCCATTGCAACAGGCCAGAAAAGAATGTCAACAAGACCTAGGACATCAAGGATTTTTTCATCAATGTCAAGAACAGCTATTTCACAGCCACCACAACTAGCAGCCCAGTAAAATGCGACTTGTAGTTTTTTATTTGTTTTGGCTTCTTTCCCCCTGCCCATAATTATTTCACCATTTTCATCTTAAACATAAAGCTAAGAGCAACTGCTATATAAGCTTGAGTGTAATAAAATACTGGTATATGTGTGTAACCCCAAAGTTATATAAAAAAGATTTAGAGATATTATAGTTAAATCTTTTAAAACAAAAAAATTTAAAATAAAAAACTTGATTAGGTGTAGTAAGATACAATTTAATTATTAACTAGTAAATTGGAGGATATGGTCCAGTGAAATTCAAATTTAAAATAAGAAGAAAACCTGAAGATTCAGTGGATAAACCAGTGGAAAAAGAAAAACCCATAGAGGAGAAAGTAGAACAAGTAGTAGGAAAAGCAGTTAAAAAACCAGTTGAAAAAAAACCTATAACTCAAACTATTAAACAGGAAAAGAAAAAGGAAACTGAAATACCAAAGATAACCAAGAAAAAAATAGAAAAAAAAGAGGAGAAACCAAAAGAAAAAGTTAAACCAAAGACACAAAAAAAAGAGCCTGAAAAAAAGAAAGAAGAACAAAAGAAAAAAGTAGAAAAAACAACAAAGGAAGAAAAACCTACTCCTGAACCTGAGATAACAAAGGAAAAGGTAAAGCTAGAAGAACCTGCAGTACAAATAAAAAAAGAAGAAAAACCTGTTCCTAAACCTGAAATAATAAAGGAAACGATAAAAGTAGAAGAACCGAAAGTTCAGATAAAAGAAGAAGAATCGATGCTTAAACCTGAAGAAATAGCAGAGACAGTAAAATTAGATGAGCCTTTGGTTCAAAAAAAAGTACAAGTAAGGAAAATAAGGGATAAACCAAAAATAATGATTGTAGATGATGAGCATGATGTTTTATCTTCAGTTGAAAAAGTACTAAAATCAAGTAATTACGATGTTATTAGTCTTGACAGTGGTGAAAAATGTTTTGATCATCTAAAACGAGGGGAGGTACCTGATTTAATAGTATTGGATATAATGATGCCTGTTTTAAGCGGGTGGGAGGTTCAAAGGAGGCTTGTAAGAAACATAGATTGGAAGGATATACCTATTATTTTTCTGACTGCTAGAACAACTGATGCTGCTAAAGAGATGTGTAAGCGTCTTGGTGCTGATTATGTAACAAAGCCTTTTGATATTAATGATTTAAAAACTAGAATTGAAAGGGTTTTAAAGGAAAAATCTAACCAATGAATCATTATTTTTTATTTAAAGGATTTTTTGATTTTTTCAACAGCTGTATCAATGTTTTTAAGACTAGTTGCATAAGAAAACCTTAGATATCCTTCACCATATGGGCCAAATGCTGTTCCTGGTAAAACTGCTACTCCTGCATTATGAAGAAGATGATCAGCACATTCCTGTGAGGTCATACCTGTTTTTTTGATATTTGGGAAAGTGTAAAAAGCGCCCTTTGGTGTTTTACAGCTAAAACCAGGAATTGAGTTTAATCCTTTGACTATTTTATCCCGTTTTTCTTTGAATCTTTTCATCATCTCTGGTATAAAGCTTTGATCACCCTTTAGTGCTTCGACACCAGCGTATTGTGTAAATGCTGCTGTGCATGAAACCGCGCTTACAAGAAAATCCTGTAGTCGTTCAGCTAGTTTCGTGGGTCCTACAATATATCCAAGTCGCCAGCCTGTCATAGCATAATATTTTGAAAAACCATCTAAAAGTATTGTTCTTTCTCTTGCTTCATCTCCAGAGGTTGGTGTGTAATGTTTTGTATCATAAGTCATCTTTGAATATATCTCATCTGAGATCACAAAAATATCATGCTCTTCTGCTATTTCTGCAATCTCATCCAGCTCAGACTTTGTCATAACAGAACCTGTTGGGTTCTGAGGAGAGTTAACTATTATAAGCTTGGTTTTATCAGTTATTCTTTTTTTTATGTCATCAGGGCTCATACGAAATTCGTTTTCTTCAAGAAGTGGAACCATTACTTGTTTTGCCCCAAGGAAAGCTGTAACAGAGCCATAAGTTGGGTATCCTGGGTCCTGATATATTACTTCATCACCTGTGTTTACGGTTGCAAGCATAGAAAAAAATATACCAGGCTTAAGACCAGGTGTTATAACAATTTGCTTGAGGTCTGGTCTGTAACCACGGGTTTTTTCTATCTCATCCTGAACTGCTTTTCTCAGCTCAATTATACCAATGGAAGGAGTATAATGTGTTTTTTTATTTTTAATTGCTTTAACCCCTGCTCTTACAATGTTTTCAGAGGTTTCCATGTCTGGTTCGCCGATTTCAAAATGAAGAATAGTTTTACCCTGGCACTCTAGTTCTTGTGCTTTTGCTAATACCTCAAAGGCTGCCTCGCCATAAATCTTGTTTGCTCCTTTGCTAATTTCAGGCATACTATCACCAATATTTTTCAAGACTAAGTTCTTCTAATTTTTCTTTAGTTGGTATTCCTTTTTTATCCCAGCCACGTAAAGAATAATACTCTTGTAAACTTTTTTCAAAATCTTCTTTTGTAATAACTATGTTTTTTGCTGGACCTTTAGTAAAAGATTCTTTTAAAAATCTAGGTGGAAGCTCATCAGCTTCTAAGCCAGGGTTTTCCCGCAGGTTGAAGATTCTTATCAGATTCCATATTCTTTCACCACATTTTAGATAACTCTCAACCGTATGGTTAAAACCAGTTGCAAGGTTCCACATTTCTACACAGTTTTCCTGAGATACTGGCGCAAAATCACATAAAACCAGGGAGAAAAATGCTGCTATTGAATCCTGAACATCTTTAACAATCTGTGCTTTTTTATCAAATGAAAAACGTTTAAGCTCAGGATCATTTAGCTCAGCTCTAACAGTCCATGCACGTTGATGACAGGCTCCTCTATCAGATGTTGCATAAGCAATTCCCATCCCAAAAGTACCACGTGGGTCATAACCAGGGATATCCAGCCCCTTGCAATGTAAAGCAAAACTTTCTGCTTTTAGTTTTTCTGATGCAGTTTTTATTCCTTCTCCTAAAAGTTTTGTAGTTTTTGTTTTTCTAAAGGCAATACTTTCCATTAATCTTGTTAACTCTTTGGTTTTCCCCCATCCTATTTTTATTCCATCAATATCATCCTTGGAGATTATTTTTTTATTATATGCCTCTACTGCAAAACCAAGTATTCCACCCATTGAAATTGTATCCATTCCTAGTTCATTGCATCTATCACAGATATATGCTACATCCTCAATTGATTCAAGACCTAGGTTAGATCCCATTAGTGCTATTGTTTCATATTCAGGGCCTATTAGTTTTGTTCCTTTGAAAGGCCCCTGTTTAACTGATGATTTATTCCAACATGCGATAACACAATTATAACATGCACCACCATCATCAACTATTCGTTTCTGCATAGTCTCAGCATTTATTTCTTCACCATGCTCAAAATAACCCTCAGAAAAATTTCTAGTTGGGATGAACCCCTCAGTGTTAATAGTTTGAACCCAGTAGGGTGTACCATATTTACGGCGTACTGGTACAAACTTATTTTCTTGAACTTGTTTTAAAACTTCTTTTGCTTTAGCATTAAATTTTTCTTCATCATGCAAAGGTATTTTTTTAGTACCAGAAAGTGCTATTGCTTTCAGATTCTTTGAACCCATGACTGCACCTGTTCCACAGCGACCAGCGTGACGATGACCATCAATGGTTATACAAGCGATTTTTACAAGGTTTTCACCAGCTGGACCAATTACTGCTGTTCTCATTTTTCCTTCAGTTTTTTGTAAATATTCATGTGATTCTAAGCATTCTTTTCCCAAAAATTGTGATGCATCTTTAAACTCGACTTTGTCATCTTTTATAACAAGATACACTGGTTTTTTTGATTTATCTTTAATAACAATAAAATCCCATCCCGCTTTTTTCATCTCAACAGCAAAAAATCCTCCAAAATGAGAATCAACAAATAGGTTTGTTAATGGGCTTTTTGTAACAACAGTTCCTCGACCACTGGTTTGAGCACGAGTCCCAGTTAGAGGACCTGTTGTAAAAATCAAAATATTTTCTGGTGAAAGTGGATCTGTGCCCTTTGGTAGATTATCAATAAGATATTTTGCTCCAAGTCCTTTAGCACCAATGAAGTTTCTAGCATCATCTATATTTGTTTTTTCAACTTTAGTAGTCTGACTCTTTAAATTAATTATTAATATTTTTCCTGTGTATCCACCACTCATTTAATCACTTTTTTTCCTGTTTATTTCTAAAAGATCTATTAGAAGTGCAAAACCTGTTTCACGTCGACCAGCACCAGGTCCAACAATTGTTACAGCCCCTAGTTCATCAGTGTAATAAGTTAAAGCATTTGTTGCACCACTAACCCCGGCTAGTGGGTCACTTAGTGGTAGTTTTTCAGGCCAGATTTTTGCTTTAACTGAACCATCATTCTGTATCTCAGCACTGCCTATTAACTTCCAGCGTTTACCCTCAGCTTTTGCATCCTCAACATCCTTTTTTGATATCTGTGTTATACCCTTGCGTTGAACATCGTTTATAGTAATATTTTTTTCAAGCACAACATTAGTCAGAATAACAACCTTACCCATTGCATCAAAACCTTCGACATCAGCTGTTGGGTCTGCTTCAGCATAACCAAGTTCTTGTGCTTTTTTCAAAGCATCCTGATATGTCATGCCTTCACCCATTTTTGTTAAAATAAAGTTGGTTGTACCATTAAGTATGCCTTTGAATCCCTTGATTGTGTTACCAGCAAGAGTGAATTTTGCTAGATTAATAGCAGGTGTCCCTGCAAGTACTACTCCTTCGAAACCATAATGAACCTTTTTCTTTCTTGCTAGATCTAAAAGAGCTCTAACTTCTCTAACAACCGGGCCCTTGTTTGTTGATACAACGTTTTTACCAGCGTTAAGCGCTGTCTTAATATGCGTTGTTGCTGGTTCCCCGGTTTTCACATCTGTATATGTTATCTCAATTATTGTATCAGCATTTGTTTCCTTGATTGTTGTTAGACTGTCCATACCTTTTTTACCAGAGGGGTATTCATCTAGTTTTTTTCCTTTTTTAACAAGATCAAGAACCTTTTTCATATCAAGACCATTTTTATCATAAACAGAGCCTTTCATAATATCAGAAATAGCGACAACAATCCATTTGAAATTATATTTTTTTTCAAGCATTTCTTTTTTTTCTAAAAGTATCTCAGTTAAACCCTGGCCCACTGTTCCAAAACCAATAAACGCTAGTTTAAAATGCATAGATTAGCAACCTCCCCGGTGATGAAGATTTGGTGCAGCAATAAAACAAAGACCTTTCTCTGTTAGTGCACGAGCAGTATTGTTTATCGCCTCATGTTTATCCATGTAGTTCTGATGAACGGCAGGCATTAAACCATTTTTTTCAATATCCTCTCGCGCGGCAAAATAATCAAGTATATCACTTGGATGTTGTCTTTTTGAGTCAACGTTTACTTCACCGCCCTCATGCTTTGCACTAATGTTTTTTACTTTTGATGCGATTTCTAAAAGCTCTTTTCTCCTATCATATGGCTGGATTACAATACTTTTGTATGTTTCAAGTATGTGATGTTCGAATCTTACAAAATCTTCAAGGCCAAGAGATTTTCTGATCTCACTGCTAAGCTCGATTGTTGTATTATTTACTGAGTTGGAAAAATTAAAACCAGCAAGCGAGGTTGAACCATCTTTTCTGGAAAATAGTCGAGCAGCCATAAGAGTCCAAAAAACTGCATAAGGGTTATCATTACCCATGTAAACTGATATTTTGAAATCAATATCAATACCAAGCTTGTACATAAGATAACCAAGAAGAATTGTTCCAGGGTTAATATTCAGGACTTGTTTCACACCATAATTTGTGTAATAATAAAGAAACTCATCAACCCATTTAATCGGGTGATCATTTGGCTGACCAACACCACCGAAATAACCAGTGATTGTCTCAGGACCCCCAAGATGAATATTAGAACCATCAGTACCCTTGGTATCAAGTGTTTCACACCAGCTAGCACCAAGAATCTGCATAGCCGCAGCCATAGCTAAAAGATCATTATCTTCTTCTTGTTCTTTCATTCTTCTAACCCTGATGAAACGACCAGGCATCAGCTCTCCTTTTTTAGCTGCTTGACGTGCTTGAGCCATAAAACATGGAAAATATTGACAAGCGCTTATTTCCAAGGTTACAGCAAAATCCTGGTTGAACCTTATTTTACTTGCTTTATCTCCTAAAACTTTTTTTCGGTACTCATCAACAGTGATAAAAGTACCATTGTCTCTCTGTTCAATAAGCCATTCTAGATCTTTAACAAATGGTGAGTTTTTCTTTTTTAGCCGGCTCATAAGATTTTCTAGTTTACCTGCTTCTTGAGCCTTTCTATTTATCTCTTCAGGTGTACCATATTTTTTTACAACAGCTAAAAATTCACTGATAACTTTATTTTTTGGATCTATTAAAAAATTGTTTATCTCATCTAATCTTTTCTTTTCTATTGTCAGTTTACTTCGAATATCCTTAGACATCAATAATTCCTCCCGCATAATACATTTTAAAGTTAAGAGTGGAAAACAAAATTCGTTATAAATAATATTTGGTTTGAAAACTTAACAATAAAATAATTAAATATAGTTTTCTATGGTATCTGGGGTTAATAATGATTATATCGCAACTTAGTATCGCACCATTAGGAGAAGGAACAAGTGTTAGTAAATATGTAAAAATTGTTATAAAATCAATAGAAAAATCAGGAGTAAAACATAAAACAAATGCTATGGCAACAGTAATTGAAACAGAAGACATTGACACTCTTTTTAATGTTGTTAAAAATGCACATAATGCCGTTATAAAAGCAGGAGCAAAGCGTGTTATAACTGAGCTGAAAATAGATGATAGAAGAGACAAAAACGCATCTATTAAATCAAAGCTAAGCATTATATAATAATATTTTTTACGATATTCAAAACAGTTATATGCATCATTTTCATTCCGGTTTTGGGGAAGGTAATTGTTGTGTCATCAAGAGAACTAATCGAAATTGTTTTTCACGGACGTGGTGGACAAGGTGCTGTCACAGCAGCAAACCTATTTGTAGCAGCTGCTTTAAAAGATGATAATAAAGGAGTCCAAGCATTCCCGTTTTTTGGTGCAGAAAGACGTGGTGCACCAGTACGTGCTTTTGCTCGT
>Ga0172363_10001425_pt1 | contig 19253 bp, 17 predicted proteins | sample LakKivs2_kivu2a2_FD_114541 | JGI IMG/M metagenome (GOLD analysis project Ga0172363, IMG submission 114541) | Sediment microbial communities from Lake Kivu, Rwanda - Sediment s2_kivu2a2 | ecosystem: Environmental > Aquatic > Freshwater > Lake > Sediment | place: Rwanda: Western Province, Lake... | reverse complement strand
TGGACCTGGAAGAAAAACCAAAAGACAAAAATAAAAGGGCTGACGACGCCACCGATGCGTTGGGTCTTGCCCTTTGTTATATGCTTTCAGCTCAAACCAAAAGAAAGTTTAAATTATCTTAGCAAATTTTCTTTTTCCAACCTGGACTACGGTCCTTTTTTTTATTTCCACCGATTTTTTCCAATCATCCTGGACTTCGTTGTTTATTTTAACTCCTTTTTGCAAAATCAATCTTTTAGCTTCGGCTTTTGAGGAAACAAGCCCGGTTTTTTCCAGTAAATCCAAAATAGGAATTTCTTTTTCTTCAATTTTTGTTTCCGGAATTTGAGAAGGAATTTCTTTTTCCTTAAAAACTTTTTCGAATTCTCTCTCGGCAACCTCGGCCAATTTACGGCCGTGATAAATCGCCACAATCTCTTTTGCCAGCCGCGCCTTCAAATCGCGGGGATTAACGCTGCCTGTGGCTAAATCATTTTTAATTTTCTCTACTTCTGCTATTGGCAAGCTGGTGCAAAGCTCAAAGTATTCCGAAATCAAACCGTCTTGCATTGACATTATTTTGCCGTACATATCATTTGGCTCATCCACTATCGTAATCACATTTCTCCAGCTGGTTGACATTTTCCTGCCGTCCAGACCGCTCAACATTTTTAACGTCATTATATCCTGCGGATTTTGGCCAAACGTTTTTTGCAGTTCACGGCCGGCCTGCAAATTAAAAAGCTGGTCTGAACCGCCGATCTCAACATCGGCCTTGACACTCACAGAATCGTATCCCTGAAACAAAGGATAAGAAAGTTCATGCAGGCCAATCGGCTTTCCCGAATCCCATCTTTCTTTGAAATTTCTTCTTTGAATCATCTGCTGGGCGGTAAAACGCATCGCCAAAGAAAGCATATCTTTGGCAGTCAATTTATTCAGCCACTTGCTGTTGTATTGTATTTCCGTTTTTCTAATGTCTAAAATTTTGGAAATTTGCTTGGCGTAATCTTTAAGATTCGCTTTGATTTCCGATTCGGCCAAGGGTTTTCGCATTGCCTGTTTGTCGGAAGCGTCGCCGATTTGGGCAGTAAAATCGCCGATAATGAGAACGATTTTATGACCCAAATCCTGAAAGGCCCTTAACTTCCAAAACTGAACCGCTCTTCCAATGTGAATTTTGGGCCCGGTTGGGTCAATTCCGTGCTTAATCCGCAGCTGCTTTCCTGATTTAAGCTTTCGAATTAAACTTTCCTTTTCAAAAATCTCTTCAACGTTGCGGCTTGCCAGTTCCTCTATTTTTTTAGGGTCGGTATTGATTGCCATAATGGTATTTTTTTTAATCATACCAAATCGGACGGGATTTGCCAAATTGGCTCAAATTTGATATAAATAAGGGCATATTTAAACAAAACTATATGAAAGGAAAAAAAATATCTTCAATTATCAAGATTTTAGGCCTCGGCTTCTTAGCCGCGATTTTATTTGCGGTCATTTTGCCGGTAGGCGTTTTTATTTATTATTCAAAAGACCTGCCCCGGCCGGAGAAATTTACGGAGAAATCATTTGTCCAGTCAACTAAAATTTACGACAGAACCGGGAAAATTATGCTTTGGGAATTGTACGGAGAAGAAAAAAGGGAAATCATCCCCTTGGGCGAAGTCGGCGACAATGTGAAAAAAGCGGTAATTTCAACCGAAGATGCGAAATTCTATTCCCACAAAGGCATAGACGTGGAAGCCATTGTCCGCTCGGTTTTGGCCGACATAAAATTAAGAAAACCGACTTACGGCGCTTCAACAATTTCCCAACAGCTCATCCGCTCAACTTTTTTGACCCGCGAAAAAACCATTAAAAGGAAAATAAGAGAAATTATTTTGGCCATTGAGCTGGAAAGGCGCTACACCAAAGACCAAATCTTGGAATGGTATTTGAACCAGATTCCTTTTGGCCCGAATATCTACGGCATACAATCGGCGTCAAAAACTTTTTTTGAAAAATCGGCCGACGAGCTCACCTTGAGCGAAGCGGCAACTTTGGCCGCGGTAATCCAGTCGCCGAGCTATCTTTCTCCTTACGGCGGACATAAAGAAGATTTGCTGAAAAGAAAAGATTATGTTTTGGACAGAATGGCCCAAGAGCATTACATAAGCCAGGAAGAGGCGGAGGCCGCAAAAAAAGAAAAAATAAATTTCGCCGAACTGCGGCAGTCAATCAGAGCTCCTCATTTCGTTTTTTATGTCCAGGATTATCTTTTTGAAAAATACGGACAAGATTCTTTGGAAAAAAGCGGGCTGAAGGTTTACACCTCTCTTGATTGGGATATGCAGCAAGCGGCCGAAAAAGCGGTGACTAACGCTATAGAAAGAAATGAAAAATACAATGCCTACAACACCGCTTTGGTGGCGATAGATCCAAAAACCGGAGAAATAAAAGCGATGGTCGGCTCCGCCAACTGGTTTGGAGAGCCGCTGCCAGAAGGCTGCACGCCCGGCGTTGACTGCTTGTTTGACCCCAAGGTTAATGTGGCAACTTATAATATCGGCCGACAGCCAGGATCGTCTTTCAAGCCATTCGTTTACGCCACCGCTTTTGAAAAAGGATACAGCGACAAAACTTTTGTAATGGACCAGCTCACAAATTTCGGAAGCGCCAGCGACCCTTATATTCCGACAAATTACGACGGCTTGTTCCGCGGGCCGGTAACTTTAAGGCAGGCATTAGCCCAGTCGTTGAACGTTCCTTCCGTGGCGGTTTTAAAAGATTTAGCCGGCTACACCGACAGCCTTGAAATGGCAAAAAAAATGGGTATCACAACCTTGCGCGATCCTTCCGCTTACGGTTTGTCTTTAGTGCTCGGAGGCGGCGAAGTGAAACTGGTTGATATGGTTTCGGCCTACGGCGTTTTTGCCACCGACGGCTACAGAGTGCCGCCGGTTTCGGTGTTGAGAATCGAGGATTCGCAGGGCAACACAATTGAAGAAAATATAAAAACTCCAAAGAGAATTTTGCAACCAAGAAGCGCTGAATTGATTAACAGCATTCTTTCCGACAATGCGGCAAGAACTCCGATTTTCGGACCCACTTCGCCCTTGTATTTTCCGACTTACGACGTTGCCGCGAAAACCGGAACCACTACGGACTATAAAGACGGATGGATAATCGGCTACACGCCTTCAATTGTTGCCGGAGTTTGGGCCGGAAACAACAACAACGCGCCAATGAGCAGAGAACCGGGCGTGGTTATGGCCGGCTTGACCTGGAGAGAATTTATGGACTCTGTTTTGCCGACTTTGCCGAGAGAAAATCTGGCAAAACCCGAAGAAGAATTAACTCAGCCAACTGCGGAAATCATCGCCCCGGGAACCGGCCAGTAGGACTATCTTACAACCACTCCGCTGAAATTTGACCGCTCCCAATTTTTTAGAAAATAAGCTGTGCTCCAATAAAGCTTCCCCTTTAGAGGGTCGTTGAAAACTATTTTGGTTGGGTTGTCCGATGGTCCTATAAAGCCGATAATCGTCCTGACATGATCCTGCCTGTAGGCCTTGATGAATTTTCCATCGGGAGTGTACCAAGAGCAATCGGTTAAATTGCCGGTTGGCATATGGCCGAACATCACTATCGCGTTTCCCTGGCGAATTTCGCGAGTCACATCCTGAATTTCCCAGTTGGAAAAAGATTCAGCCGGCCGCCAATTTTTGGCGGCTTTTTCTATCGGCGCCCCGAAGACTCCGTAACCCGTAACGCACATTTTACCGTCTATGTTGCCAACGAACGCCTTATAAGGATCGCCCCATTTGTCGCCCGACCTTGACGTTGAATCAAATCCAACCTTTGCCATTATCTCTTCTTCGGAAACTAAAACTCCCTTCCAGGCCAGAGCCATTCTCAAAGAGCTCGCCTCGCAAGACAAAGCGTGCTGCTGCCAATAAAACGGAACCTGGAGAATTGTCTCTTGCGGCTCTGGCTCCGGATTTTTTAAAACAGCCGTTTTGAAAGAAAATACCGCTCGCCTTGCCTGGCCCAAAACAAAACCTTTTATATTTTCTACCGTAACCTGATATTCCGTATCCGGCTTTAACTCGCCGGCCGGCGTAAATCTTACAGATTTATACAAATGATTTCCCGCTGACGGATTTTCAAAAACCAATTCGCCGAGAACTTGTGGCAAAAAAGATATTTTTATTTCCCGCCTCATTACCGGCTTGTCAAAAGTTATAGTTAAAGATTTATCCAAAGATATATCTTGGATTCCATTAGGGGGATCTGTGCTTACAATTTGCGGAGGGCGAATCAGAGAAAAGACGCTGTCAAAGACCACAAACAAAACGCTTAAAATCAGAAGCCCAAATAAAAAAAGAATAGATTTTTTTGCCAGTTGATACATTTTTTTATTTTAACACAGATAAAAATTATTTTTTAATATACAAATACAAATTAATGCCTTTTTTACTTTCCGACGCGGAGATAACTTTTTCCGGCGGCCAAAAAAGAAGAGGCGAAGAATAAGTGACAATTCTGGTCCCCGGCCGCAGGCCATTTTTAAATTTATTTTCCAATTTTTTAAAAGCGCGGGGCGTGAGAAACATAAAAATAACGTTGGCCGACTCTAAATCGGCGTTAAAAAAACTTTTCCTAAAAACAACAGCATTTTTAACTTTGTGAAAAAATAAATTTATCCTAGAAAAAACAAATAAAGGAACGGAAAGCTCAAACCCGAATGCTTTTGCCCCAAATTCTTTCTCAGCCAGAATCAGCGCCTTGCCCGTGCCAGAGCCCAAATCGTAAAAATTTTCATCTGGTTTTAAATCCGCCAGTTTTAGCGCTTTTCGGATTGCGTTTTTGGGAGATGGCAAAAACGGCGCTCCGGAAAAAGCCGCCTTAAGAGTGCTTGGCGAAAAAAAGATAAGGAAAAATAGGACAATAACGGCAAAAATTAGTTTAAAAGCCATCGTGGAGAATAATGGCAAAATTTCTTGGAACATATTCCATTTTATCTTACCAAGAATCTTGCCCCGTTAGAAATTTTCTTCTGAAAATTTCTAACGGGGTTTATTTATTGTCTTTCCCGTTTATGTTATAATTGAGATAAAATCAGCGAAAATATGCCCGCCTATTCTCCGGAACAACTTTCACAACTTTACGAGAAGCTCCCCCAAGAGCTGCAAGATGCCATATTTTCTGAAGAAAACGGCAAATATATTCAGGATATATGCAAAGAAAACGGCGTGGTCAACGAAGACCAAGTTTTGGATGCCATCCGCAACACCGCTTACGTTTTAATGGGGCTTTTGCCGCCGAACGAACTTAGTGGTGTGCTTGAAAAAGAAGCAGGCATAGAAGGAAAAGTCGCCCAACAAATAAGCAGGGAAATAAAAAGATTCATCTTTTATCCGGTCAAAAAAACTTTAGAAAATTTATACGACACAACCATAACTTACGAGGACCAACCGGCGGCCCCAAGGCAACCTGCCGCAAACGGAAGAAAAAGAGCGGAAAAAGATAAATACTTAGAGCCAATAGAATAATTCAAGGCCAATCAATATGGAATTCACCACTCCCCAATTTATTGAGAGGGAACCTAAAATCGCAGGCCCGTTCACTTTTAAACAGCTGGCTTTTGTGGGGACCGCCGCCATAATTTTCATTTTCATATTTTTTGTTTTCAAGCCGCCGGTCATTCTATCAATTGTAATCGCGCTGATATTGGGAGGAGCGTCATTCACCCTGGCTTTTTACAAAGTCGGCAGAAGCAGTCTTCCGGACGTAATGAAAAATATTTTTTTCTTTTCCTTTAAGCCGAGGATATATTTGTGGCAGAAAAAACCGATGCCTTCGGTCATCACCCGCAAAAAAGAAGAGCCCCAAAAAGACGAAGAACCCGAAGAAAAAACAAAAATAAAAACCGAGGGAGAAAGCCGGCTGAAGCAAATCTCTTCTCGTTTAGAAACCAAAAAACAATAGTCAGATGGCCCAGCTGTCAACCCAAGAATTTTTGGAAATTGATCAAATAAGGGACGGAATAATAATATTGAAAAACAAAGGATTAAGAGCGGTCCTGATGGTTTCGTCTCTGAATTTTTCGTTAAAATCGGAAGAAGAACAACACGCCATCATTTACCAGTATCAGAATTTTTTGAACTCCCTGGATTTCTCCTGCCAGATTGTTATTCAGTCAAGGCGGCTTAATCTTACCGGATATTTGGATAAAATAGATGCTTTGGCGGCAAAGGAAAAAAACGAGCTGTTTAAAGCGCAAATCACCGGATATCGGGGATTTCTTGAAGATATAATCCAAAACGGGAACATAATGCAGAAAAGCTTTTACGTCGTGGTTCCGTTCGCAATTTCCGAAACGCAAGGGGCGTCCGCCGGCGGCAAATTTAATCCTTTGCCGAAAATCCCGACGCTCACCGAAGAAGAATTCCAAAGAGCGAAAAGCCAAATCGCCCAAAGAGTGGAATTTGTCAGTTTGGGTTTAAGGTCCTGCGGACTGGACACCGTATTTCTGAACACCTTTGAACTAATTGAGCTTTTTTGGGGATTATACCATCCCCTTGAAGCGGAAAGAGGATATTATCCGGACATACCGCCGGAAATGTTTGAATAAAATTTTTAAAATCGTTATGGCTTTTTCACCCTTTAAGATATTCAAAAAACCGGAGGCGATAGAAGAAGTAGTCCAGGAAGAACCTCTAAGAATTTCGGACATCATCGCTCCGTCTTTTATTGAAGTCAAGCAGCAATATCTCAAAATAGGCGAACGACTGGCAAAAACCTATTTTATTTTTTCCTATCCCCGCTATCTTAACGCCGGCTGGCTGTCTCCCATAATAAATATGAGCGTGCCGATGGACATCGCTTTTCATTTTCATCCGGTGCCCACAGAAAGCATTTTGAAAAAATTAAGAAAACGAGTTACGGAAGTGCAGGCGGAAATATCGGAAAGAGAAGATAAAGGACTAATCCGCGATCCGGCTCTGGAAACGGCTTACCAAGATTTGGAAGACCTTAGAGACAAACTTCAAACAGCCCAAGAAAGAATGTTCAGATTCAGCCTTTATGTGACAATTTACGGGGAAACGGAAAAAGAGCTGCGGGACATTGAAACAAGTTTGCGCTCGGTTTTGGAATCGCGCCTTATTTATATTAACCCGGCTTTATACCAGCAAAAAGAGGGCCTTATCTGCACATCGCCCTACGATTTGGATCTTCTTTTGCAGACAACTCTGCTTAACACGGGTCCCATTTCCAGCGCTTTCCCTTTTGTCTCCTTTGACCTAAGTTTAAACGAAGGAATACTTTACGGCCTGAACAGGCACAACAACTCTTTGGTTTTGTTCGACCGCTTTACTTTGCCAAACGCCAATTCCTGTATTTTCGGCATCAGCGGCAGCGGAAAAAGTTTTGCAACCAAGCTTGAAATTATAAGATATTTAATGTTCGGCATTGATGTTTTGGTGATTGACCCCGAAAACGAATACAAAACTTTGACTGAAGCCGTCGGCGGAACATTTTTTAATTTGTCTTTGTCTTCCGAGCATCATATAAATCCTTTTGATTTGCCGCGGCCCAGGGAAGACGAAAAACCGGAAGATGTTTTAAGAACAAACATCATCAATCTGGTCGGATTAATGCGTCTGCTTTTGGGCGGCTTAACCTCCGAAGAAGATTCAATCATAGAACAGGCCTTAACCGAGACATACGCCGCCAAAGATATTACCCCGGAAAGCAATCCCGAACTTTGGGGTAAAGAAAATGGATTGCCTTTTCCGATAATGAGCGACCTTGAGGAAATACTTTCAACTATGGAGGGCGCGGAATCGCTGGTCAGGAGATTGCAGAAATTTACCAAGGGAGTTTACGCCAATTTTTTTAACCAGCCGTCAAATATAAACATTGACAGCCGGTTCGCTGTTTTCGGGATAAGAGATATGGAAGACGAATTAAGACCAATGGCCTTGTTTATGGTTTTAAGATACATCTGGAAATTAGTCACTTCGCAGTTAAAGAAAAGGGTCCTGGTGGTTGACGAGGCTTGGTGGCTGATGAAAACCGAAGAAGGCGCGTCCTTTCTGTTCGGCACGGTAAAAAGAGCGAGAAAATATTGGCTGGGAGTGACAACAATCACTCAAGACGTAAACGATTTTATGAAATCGGAATACGGCCAGCCGATAATAACGAACTCCGCTTTACTGCTCTTGCTAAAACAGAATCCGGCCAGCATAGAAGTTGTCAAAAAAACGTTTAATCTAACCGAAGAAGAAAAGCTCTTATTACTGGAAACTCCGGTGGGAGAAGGGATATTTTTCGGGGGAACAAAACACGTGTTAATCAGAATTCTCGCGTCTTATACAGAGCAGCAAATCATAACGACCAACCCCGAAGAAGTAGCCAAAATAAAAGAGGCAAAAAAAGAATTGGAAGGAATATAACTTAAATTCCTAATTCCTAATTTCCAATATCTAATATCTAAAAACTATGCCGGAAGAAGCGGAAAAAAAACAAGAGGCGGCTCAGCCGCAAGCAACGGCCCCAAAAGAAAAAGCGGCAAAACCCGAAGGCGGCGAAGAAAAAGAAGAGGAAGTTTCAAAAGAAAAAACCGCGGAAGCGAAAATCGGGTCCCTTTTGACCCCCGAGGGAATTTTAATGATGTTTCTGGCAGTGGTCATTGACCTTGTTGGCTTGGTGTTGTTTATATTAAGTTTTCTGGGCGTCGGCGTGATACTTTCCGGAATTTCAGATATTCTGGGCCTTCTCTTTATCGGAAGCTGGATGTTTGCCCGATCCGGCAATGTCACAGCCACCAAAGGCGCCAAAAAGTTAGGCCAGAAATTTTTTAAGAGGTTGGGGGCGTCTTTTTTAGGAGAACTTATTCCATTCTTCGGCGATGTCGCCCCTTGCTGGACATTGGCTGTTTATTTTGAATTAAGAAAATAAATATCGTTAAGTGAAAAAATCAAAAAAGAGTAAAGCTTTATTTTTTTCTTTTATATTTTTTTTGACGCTTCAAACTGGATTGTTTTTGTTTTTGCCTGCGCGGGCGGTGGAAATTAACTATCCGGATTTGCCCGGGACAACTCCTCCCCAAGATTTTATTAACAGCGCTCCCGGAGAACAAATACCATCGCTTTATGTAGAATACTTTCTTAATTTGATTATTTGGGTTTCGGGAATCGCCGCTTTTTTTGTTTTGGTTATCGCCGGCATCCGCTATTTAACTTCGGCCGGAAAGCCGGAAGCGATGACTTCTGCCAGAGAATATATCTCGGGAGCGTTTTTCGGCATTTTAATTTTATTTTCCGCCTATTTGATTCTGGAAGCGATAAATCCTCAAATCCTGGTTTCCGAATTGCCGGAGCTAACGCCTCCGCCGACAATCACAAGAACGGAAATACCCCCTCCGCCGATTGAAAACCTCCGCACCGCGATTGATATTGAAATTCCTTTCGGCGCGATTATCCAAAGGAAAATTTTTGAAACCGAAGCGCCGAAAGAAGAGATAAGATCGCCGCGGCTAAAAAGAATCAGAGATATCGCCAATAATATTCTTGACGCCAGCGAAGCTTTGCAGCTGCAAAACAGCGCGCTAAAATTGCTGGTTGACCAATGCCGCTGCAAAGTAACCGAAATACTGTCTCCCTCGCTCTGTGTCGCCAACCCGGCGCCCCTGCCTTGCTCGAGCGACCCCTGCGGCGACAAAGATTTATTCCATGTCAGAGTCGGCATTATGCTTCTGCAAGAACAAAACAAAAAGCAAATAGAAAAATTGGTTGAAGAACAGACCAAAGCTGAAAATGAAATCCGGCTTTTGAAAGAGGAAATCGGCAAGCTCCAGAAGTCCCGGGACTTGATGATTTCCTGCCAGCTATGGCCGTTGAACAGCTTGGCCGATTTTGAATTCACGAGAGATTTTTATCTCGCCCAGAATTTCACTCTCACCAGTTTTAGATTTTGGAACGACATAATCCTGGATTTAAAAAACGACTGGGCGACTTTTTATTGTCCGACAAGCGGCAGCACCTGGGGACAAATTTCTGAAACCTATATTCCGGAAGAAACGGGGCCGTCTCCGACAAGCGCTCCGGAAGCGAGCGAAGAAATTGCGGCCTGCACAAAAACAGTCCCGGTTGGAGAAATAATGGACAGGTCGGAAAGAATCGGCAACAAATTAGCGGAAAGATTGGAAAAACTTTTGTCTTTAAGCAGGGAGCTAACCAACACGGTGGATGATATGCACAGAACAGTCAGCAAATGCACCTCCCAACTGCCGAAGTGTGTTTCTGTTGACGACCCTCTTTTTTGCACGCGGGTTAGGTGTTTCGGTCCGGTTGACCAACTTGGCAGCTTGGAAGCTTTGGAAAAAATTATTGCCGACACCCAAGCGGCCTGCATTAAAGAATGCACTTTTGACGAAGATTTAGATGGCGATTGTTTTCAGGATTGCTTTAAAGAAGAATTCAACAATACCGCTGACAGAATAACCGATTTTCCACCCTGCCCTTTTGACATAGGAAAAGGAAAATATGTCCACGAGATTAAGGTTGAAGAAATGGGAGAACTTTTAAACGGCATCCCGGGATTGGGCGTAGAGGGGATAAGAGATGTTGTGAAATTTGAACCGGAAGACATAGAGGCAAACAGAGAAAAAATAGGAATCGTGCCGATAATAGACAAAGTTATACCAAAACTTTTGAGCGACTTGGACTCCGGAGTAAAAGAGCCGATGAGAACCTGCATAACCGATGCTCCGACGGACACTGGCGAAGTTTCAACAGAACAGGTTGTGCTGGCAAACTGCGAAAGCTCGATTGGGACAAAAACGGAAAATGGCATTTTGGAAAAATGCTGCTACAAAGAAAAGGATTATACAAACTGCCTTGGCCGCTGTTATTTGAAAAGCGGCGACGAATACAAACAATGCCTTCTCAAATGCCTAAAACAAGCAAGCGAAAAAACCGGAGTAAGAGAATTGGCAACATGCCAAAATAAATTAAACTTTTTTTGCTGCGGACAATAATGAAAAAAAACTTCCGGACAATTATCATATTCTTCTCTTGGATTATCCTGTTTTTGATCACAAGCGGCTCCGCGTTCGGCCAAAAAGAGCTGGAGACAATTTACCCTCAAATTCCCGGCGCGACCGGCCCGACGACCTCATCTTTTCCCATTGCCGAATATGTCAAGTATATTTACGGAATCGCTCTTGGATTATCGGGCGTAATCGCTTTCCTTGCCATACTAAGAGAAGGCCTGCGATATCTAAGCGCGACAGACAAACCGGGAAATTTTGCAGCTGTCCGCAAAAATATCCAGGCGATTTTAGGCGGCGTACTGATTCTTATTTTTTCATATCTTATTTTGAACACAATAAACCCTCAGCTTGTTTCTTTCCCGGAAATATCATTGCCGGAAATTCCTCCGGGACCAACCGTCACCATTCCGCCGGCAACTTATCCGAATTCAGACCTACTTAGAAGAATAGCCACCATGGCCCAAGAAGCGCAGTCTCCCGTAAACGCCGCTCTAACTATGTCGGGCCAAATAAAGTTGCTAACCGAAAGCTGCAGTTGCAATTACACGGCTTCCTTGTGCGTGTGCAACGGCGGTCAGCCCGGCTCCTCGTGCGTGGCGCAATATTGTTATGCCGGACCGGGAACCCATCCCTGCGAAGCGGTCAGGCTGGAATTGGAAGCCAGCCGCCAAAGCATAGCGAAAACCAGAGATAATCTTCTTTACTACCGCAACAAGTCGCTTGCCGAAAAAGAGGATTTGAATCAGAATATAATAAAGGTTGTTGACGAAAAGCTTAAATGGATTGAAGCGAAAATAATTGACGAAACCAGAATTTTGGGCGAACTGGAAAGCGAAGGCCCGAAAAAGGAACAGCAAAAGAAAATTGACAATTTCCAAGCCGCCAGAAATGCGCTGCTGGAAGAAAGGGGCTACAAAAGCGCTTTGGTTGCGGAGCTCGCCATCTTGGCCGCCGAGCTTCAAACATTGACCCAATCGGCAGACAACTTCTACCAGCTGCCTCAGCAATGCGTGACGAATGTCAAAAGCCAGTGCCAGGCAAAATGTAAAGTCGGGATTGAAGCTCCAGGCGCGAATGAATGCATCAGCGATGTGCCTTGTCTTTATGGTTGTCACAACGCCGCGTTGGGCTGCCAGCCAGACACCTGTCAGGGCGGCAATCCCTGCCCAACCCAGGAAATGACAACGGAACTCCTGAAACTTAACGGACTGGTTGCCGCGGCCGACAAGGCAATTTTCGCGGTGATTCAAACAATCAATGCTATTCCGGCCCAAAGGCAATTTAACTTTTAAAATAATATGAAAATATATCTTAATGCCAGAAAAATATTATTGCCGCTGATAATAGTTCTGCCGCTTTTTATTTCCACTATTGTTTTAGCCGCTGAAGCGCCAGAAAAAAGCCTGGAGGTCACATATCCGTCGGTAATCGGCGAGGCGCCCACAACCGTCGGAACTTCTTTGCCGGATTATGTTGTTTATATTTTTAATTTCGCTGTCTGGGGCAGCGGGTTTATTGCTTTAATAGTTATAGTGATCGCCGGTTTCCGTTATCTCACCTCCGCCGGCAATCCGCAAACAATGCAGGACAGCAAAAATCAGATAACTGCCGCTCTTTTGGGAGTTTTAATTTTGGCAAGCACGTTTTTAATCCTCAACACAATCAATCCCGATTTGACAACATTCAATCTGCCTGGGGTACCTTACACTATTCCAAAACTGAATCCCGGAGTATGGGTATGCAAAAGCAATGTTCCTTTTGAAGAGACCTGGAACAAAACCCAGAATCCGCCCGAGAATGCGGACAAAAATTTTCTTGACGATGTTGAAAAAGCTATCCAGCAGATAAAACAGCAATGTCAGTTGGTTGTGACCCAAGGGAAATTTGATAATGATTTTAATGACAAAGTGAAATACGTTTTTATTGCCTCTATCGCTTCCTCGATGCCGATTCCGGTTCCCGGCTCTTCAATTTTCGTTAAAATACAATATGGCGCGATTCTTTTTGAAGAAGCGAAGTTCAACGGCAGGGCTGTAATGTTTTATGGCGATGGACATGGCGGAACTAGGTCAAGCGGCGTTGTCAGCTGGACTGTGCCCTCGGATATGCAGCCATCTTCCATCAGACCCTTTATCTTAAACCAAAAATCCGACTCCTCGTCATACATTGATCTTTACCAGCAAATAAGCTTCAACAGAGACAGCAATACGGCGAAAACGCAACACCTTACTTCGGGGGGATCGCCAGCTTTGTCTCACGCGATAAATCTTCCCACGCCAAACGGAGGGTCTTTGCCCGAAATCGGTTCTCTTAAAATTGAGGGGCACCTAATAGCCGTATTTTTCCCGGAAACAACCTCCAGTTGGACCTCCGACACCCAAATTGACGTTTATACCGAAAGCGACAGCGACCTCAACAACAATCTTATGGAAAGATGGAGAAATAACTGCCGCGAAATCAGGCCCGGTTTTCAGCGACCCAGAGATTACCCTTGCGCCGGGGAGGTGGTAACGGTCAACGGCAGCATCTTTTAAGAAATTTTCGGTTTTATGACAACTCTTCTCTCCGGCTCTTCGCCGACGCTCTCGGATTCAATATCGCTTCTTTCTGCCAACTCCAGATGAATAATTCTCCTGTCGTAGGCGGGCATCGGAGGCAGAACCTTCGCTTCTCTGGCCAAAGACGCTTCGTCGGCCGAAGATTTTGCCAACTCCCTTAAATACTCGTTCTTCTTCTCTTTGTATCCGTTTATATCAACGTCAAGGTAAAAATCATTTTCCCTGTCTTTTCTCAATAAAACCTTCAGAAGATGCTGAATTTCCATTAAGGTCTGACCATTTTGTCCAATCAAAATTTTGGGGTCGTCGGTTTTTAGTTTTACAAAAATAGTTCCGTCTCTCTTGTCTATTTTTTCGGTTATGACTCCCAATCCTATTTTGCCGAAAAATTCTTCAATTTTATTTTTTATTATGCCTGTGTCCATGTTGAAAAATTTATCCCTTAGCTGGTGAATTTTTCAATTTTTTAAAAACGAGATGCTGCTGCGCAATCGCGAAAACATTCGTGGTTATCCAGTAAAGCCCGATGGCAGCCGGGAATTTTAAAAGTATTATAGTGGTAAAAACCGGAAAAAAATACAAACTTTGGTTCTGCAGCGCGCTGGAGAAATCTTTTTTGTCCTTTTTTTGCCGTTGATTTTTAGCAAAAGTCATTCTTGCCTGGATAAACTGCAAGATGCCAGCGATAATCGCCAATATAATATTTGACTTGCCTAAATCAATCAACCCCAAGAATAAAGGGTTGATAGGCCCCGGAATTGAAACAAAGCCATACAATAAAAGCAACTGATTTGACGACAAGCCCTGCCAGAAAACGCGGTAAAGAGCCAGCAAAATCGGAAGCTGCACCAGACTTGGCAGGCAGCCGGAAAAGGGGTTGATTCTTTCTTTTTTGTAAAGCTCCAGGGTTTCTTTTGTCTGGCGCTCTTTGTCGTTTTTGTATTTTTCCTGGATTTCCTTTATTTTCGGTTGAATTTCCGAAAGAGACCTCTGGGATTTGATCGCCCAGCTGCCAAGAGGATAAAGCACCAATTTTACTATTATAGTTAAGACAATAATTGCTACGCCAAAATCGTGTCCGGGCAGATATTTATAAATCAAAACTAAAAAATTCAGCAAGGGCTGATACAGAGCTGCATTAAATATGTTTACAAAAAAACTCATTAGGTGTTAGGTGTTTGTAATTTGTAATTATGGTTCGTCTACTCCGCCGGGATGCCAAGGCCCGCATTTTGCTATTCTTTTTGCTCCTCGCCACGCGCCATGCGCAACGCCGTATTTTTCCACTGATTTGTAGCAATATTCGGAACAACTCGGGTAAAACCGGCAATTTCTCCCTAAGCTGGGAGAAATAAATATCTGATAAAATTTTATTGAATTAAGAAATATCTTTTTTGCTATTTTCATTTTTTTAGGATGCCGGATTTCCTCAAAAGCTCTTCCACCATTCCCGCGAGCTCCCAGATATCGTTAACCTGAAATCCGGGTAAAACCACAATCACAACGTCAACGCCCTTTTCCAAACGAGGAGAAATTATTCTGATGACTTCCGCTATTTTTCTTTTCACCCTGTTCCGGAGCGTTGCTTTTAAGGAAAATTTTTTGCCGACAATAAAACCAAAGCGATTGACGGTTAAATTATTTCTGGCGATTTTAAAATACAAAAAACCATCCTTAAAACCTTTGCCTGCCTTAAAAACCCTGTCAAAGTCAGCCTTCTTCTTAAGCCGGTTTATTCTTGCTAACATTTAAATTAAACGGTCAGATTGCGTCTACCCTTCCTTCTTCTTTTAGCCAGCACTCTTCTGCCGCCTGTGGTTTTTCGGCGCGCCAAAAAACCGTGGGTTCCAGCTCTCTTTTTCTTTTTTGGCTTGTAAGTAAACGACATATTCCAAAATTATTGGTAATCGGTATAAAATAAGTATAGCATTAACACGGAAGGTTGGTCAATTTGTCATATTTTGCAAGTGATGTGTAATCCGGAATTTTTCCCACAAGGAATTAACAGCTTATCCCCACATTGTTAACAAATTCCATTTTTTAGCTTTATTTTTCTTTGGTTTTTGCCTATGCTATAATTGAAACGAAATAAAAAAGCTTAACCCGTTAGTTAAAAAAAATGACTAATGAAGAACTTTGGCAGGGAGTTCTGGCTCAAATCCAATTAAATATATCTCAAGCCAACTTTTCCACCTGGTTTAAGAACACCGATATTATTGAACAGAAAGATTGCAAAATAACGGTCTCGGTGCCTAACTTTTTTGTAAAAGAATGGCTGGAAAACAAATATCACAAAACAATCCTTAAAATACTACATGACCTAAACGGCGAAATTAAAGACATAGATTATTGCATTGGCAAAAATAGCGCAAAAACAGCAAAAAAAACGCCGTATATCCTGCCGGCGACGGAGCAACTGGAATTTCAGGAGTTGGAAATAAACAAAGAAACCAACCTCAATCCGCGCTATACTTTTGATTCTTTTGTAGTCGGCCCTTTTAATGAACTTCCTCACGCCGCGGCAACTGCGGTTGCAAAAAATCCCGGGTTTGTTTACAATCCGCTTTTTATTTACGGAGGCGTGGGTCTGGGTAAAACCCATCTTATCCAAGCAATCGGCAATGAGGTAGTCAGGAACTTCCCAAAGAAAAAAGTAAAATATATATCTTCGGAAAAATTTTCTTCAGAGGTGGTCAGCGCCATCCAAAAAAGAGGCGTTGACTTGAACTCAATAGATTCCTTCAAATCAAGATACCGAAGTTTTGACGTCCTAATCATAGATGACATTCAATTCTTGGCCGGAAAAGAGAAAACCCAGGAAGAATTCTTCCATGTTTTCAATGTCTTATATGAAAATAACAAGCAAATTGTCCTATCTTCTGACCGACCCCCTAAGGCCATTCAGGCTCTGGCCGAACGCTTGCGCTCTCGCTTTGAAGGCGGAATGATCGCCGATATCAGCGCGCCGGACCTGGAAACCAGAATGGCTATTTTAAAAACCAAAGCTCAAGAAAAAAAAGCTGAATTCACAGAAGAAACTTACCAGTACATCGCCTCTTCCATTCCAAGAAACATCAGGGAATTGGAAGGCGCGCTAAACCGGCTTATCGTTTTCCAAAAACTAAACAATAAACAGCCCGACCAAGAAACCGTTAAAAACCTCCTTAAAAACTTGATACTTTCCCCTGTAAAAGTTGTTACTCCCAAAAAAATTATTGACACCGTGGCTGAATTCTACGACTTAAGGGAAAAAGATCTCTTGACCACTTCAAGGAAAAAAGAAATAGTCCAACCAAGACAAATTGCGATGTTTCTATTAAGGGAGGAACTCAAAAGCTCTTTTCCTTTTATCGGAAGAAAATTCAACGGCAAGGACCACACCACCGCCATTCATTCTTACAAAAAAATACTTCAAGAGGTGGCGAAAAATAAAAAATTAGAAGAAGAAATCGAGTTAATTAAAGAAAGAATTCAAAGTATTTAATATTAACAACCTATGGAAAAGTTGTTTAAAAGTATGTGATTATATTTTGGATGGTAATATAATAAATACTGAACAAAAAATCGCAGTAAATAATTCACATCTTTTTCTATAATTATTTATAAACAAAAATACTTCTTTTTCCCAAAACAATTAAGCTTATTTTTCCAACAATTCACACCATTAGTAATAACAATAAAAATATAATATTAAAACTATGAAATTATTAATATTACAAGAAAAAATCAAAGAAGGCCTAAATGTGGTGGGAAGGGTTTCCTCAAAATCCTTAACCTTGCCTATTTTAAACAATGTTTTAGTGTCGGCTGAAAAAAACTTTCTTAATTTAGCCGCCACTGACCTGGAAATAGGAATTAACTGGTGGACTTTGTCTAAAACTGAGACGGAGGGGAAAATTACTATTCCTTCTCATTTATTGTTGAATTTTATCAATCTTCTCCCAAATAAAAAAATTAATCTTCAGACAGATAATAATAACCTTTCTATTGAATGTGAAAGCTATAAAACAAAAATAAAAGGGTTGTCGGCAGACGAATTTCCCATTATACCAAAAATCAACAACGCCGATTATATTTCCTTTGACTGCGCTTTATTTTGTAAAAGTTTGGGCCAGATTGTTGATATTCCGGTCCCTTCCACAACAAGGCCGGAAATATCGGGTGTATATTTTTTGTTCCAAAAAGACCTTGTTATGATGGTGGCTACAGATAGTTTCAGATTGGGAGAAAAGAAGATATTTCTTAAAAACGATAGTCCGCTGAAGAAAGATTACGCTTTAATTATCCCCCAAAAGACCGCCAAAGAACTCATAAATGTTTTCGGAGAAAAGGAAGGAAAAATAAAAGTATGTTTTTCTCCAAACCAGATTATGTTTGAATCTCAAATGGCGGAAACCGACCATCCCCAGATTCAGTTTGTTTCCAGATTAATTGAGGGCGAATATCCCAACTATCAGGAAATTATCCCCAAAAAATACACAACTCAGATAATTTTGGACAAAAACGAATTTTCCAACCAAATAAAAAGCGCCAGCCTGTTTGCGGGCAGAACCAACGAAATAAAGATTAAAACTAACTCTTCAAAAGAATTGGTGATTTCCAGCCAAAACCAAGAGATCGGCGATTATCAGTCGGCTGTTCCGGCGAAAATAAGCGGAGATAATGCTGAAGTGGCTTTCAATCACCGCTTTTTGGCCGATGGCTTAACCAATATTAAAAGCTCGGAAATTATTTTTGAGCTGAACAGCGACTCCGGGCCCGGCGTTTTAAAGCCAGTCGGCGACCAAACATATCTATATGTGGTAATGCCGATTAAAGCGAGCTAAAAAACAAAAAGAAGGAAACGCCCCTTTCGGGGCGTTTTGAGTTGACAAAATAATTAAAAATGCTATAATCCTAGACATAGTAAGTTCTTTAACAGTTCGCACCAAAAAGAAAGATTAGAAAGGAGTTTTGTATGAACAGAGGACAGATTTTGGCGATTTCGTTGGCGGTAGTTTCGGTTGTTTGGGTCGTGGTTGGCTCCGGTATCGCTTACTTTTTTGGCCTGACTGGCTCGGATATTGCTCTGGGCGTTCTGCTCGGGGCTATTCCTGCCGGCGGTTTGCTGGCAGCGCTCATCTATACCTGGTGGGCGCCAAAGAACCTGATGTTCACCTTTGTGAAAGAAGGGACTGCAAAAATCGTGGTCCGCGGCAAGGCCTTTGAAAAAGTTTTACTGCAATGGGAAGGCCATACCATTGCCAGGACAGATGGGCAAACCGGCGATCCGCCCCAGCGATACCTTGCCGGAGACGTCGTTCCCGGAACCGCCGAGAAGGGATTGTTCGGCGGCCTCAGGTTTTACGGCTTGTGGCCGATTATGGACATCCTTTTTTACGAATTCGGCTGGACAGGCGTGAAAGAAGACGGCAAGGTTGAGCCGCATCCGCCGCGGACATTGGACTATGTCCTAGTAAGAGACGACGTGTATTGGACATCGGTGGAAAACGCGGAAGACGCAAACCGGCTTCCTTTAACCATTGAGTTGTTGCTTACAATTCAAGTGGTTAATCCCGAGAAAGCGGTGTTTGCGGTTCAGAATTGGCTTGAAACCGTGATTAACCGGGTTAAGCCAGCGGTCAGATACCGCGTCAGCCAGCACACCTTTGAGGATTTGATTACTCAAAGGGCCGATA